>Ga0315902_10000514_pt1 | contig 64404 bp, 93 predicted proteins | sample LakEriMetagenome_9_FD_203523 | JGI IMG/M metagenome (GOLD analysis project Ga0315902, IMG submission 203523) | Freshwater fungal communities from buoy surface, Lake Erie, Ohio, United States - Buoy 12 MA117 | ecosystem: Environmental > Aquatic > Freshwater > Lake > Lake biofilm | place: USA... | reverse complement strand
TTGATACAGTTGCTCGGCTGCCTTTAAAGTAAAAGACAGAGCCTCTCTAAGTGTTGCATTTTCATCTCTAAGTCTCTGTATCTCAGCAATAGACCACTTTAGATCGGAAGAGACATTCTTTATTAGCGCAGTTGATTCGTCAATTTGTCTGCATATTTTTTGAAAGATTGTGTCAGTCATTTTTTCCCTTCCAATGCAGCCTTAGCAATCGCTTGATACGCTTCGTCTAAGTAACCTTTAAATGACGATTGTGCAACATCTCCATCTGCAATTTGTTTTAGTGCCTCTCTAAACCTAGAAAGTTCTGCATCCTTATCTCGAAGAGTCTGAAGTATGCCTCCACGATCCCTTTCGTCGTAACCGCCATGTAAAATTACATAGAAAGCTGTGTTCAGTGCTTTATCTTTACATACACGATCAGGCATGATTTTGCTCCAGTGCAGCTTTAGCCACCTCCGCTGGACTAGGACCACTGTCGCATCCACAACCACAGTAGTCTTCCATCTCTACCGCAATCTTCTTGAGAGCGGTTTCAAGTTTTTGAATGTATTCAGAATCGGTCATATCAATCACTCGAATCCCAATCGTGTTTGTAGACGTAGCACTTGCCGTTTTTGTCCGGTCGTAGCCAGCAGGTATCCCAACCCGGTAGGTAATCGACTACCATCTTCTTTTGAGCAATCGGATAGCCGGGATAGGTTTCGCTCTTATACTTCTCGTCGTATACAACTTCGGGAATCGAGTCGTAATCTTTTCCGATGAAGAGATTCTCGTAGAACTGCTGGACAACGATAACTTCAATTTCCTTCATTTTCGCTCTCCTCAAGATTTCCAAGGGCAATGCCATATGCTGCGTCCATGAGAATGTTACTATTCTCTACATCAAGGACGACCATGATCTTACGCAGTGCTTCTTTCAACCGCTCGTTTTCTTCAACTAGGTTGTTCATATCCAGAATAATAACAGGGAACCGAGAAACGTTCAACCTAATTCTGAAGTCGCCATTTCTTGAGGATATCATTGAAGGTCAGAATACTTTCCTCGTCAAGCTGACTATACTCAAAGTATGGGTACATCACACTATCGTGGTCTGCGCTATGTTTCAAGCCAAAACAGTGACCGATCTCATGTCTCACCGTATGAGCTAGTTCTTTCATTACTTCTCTTCTGGAAGGAGGATATACATAGTTTTCGGCGAGAAGGCCTTCCGTAAGCCTCACCAGACACTTGTCCCCGAAAAGCGTAGCCGATCCAAGGTAGCCCTGTGGCATGGGTTTAAATTCAATTGTGATAGCGTAATCTGATTTGGCACTGAGGAACGCCTGTTCTTGTGCTTGTTCCATTTCCGCGATAGTAGTTTTGACAACCTCGCTACTTAGATGATAAGAGTGGTTATGAATTACCTTTGCATCTCTAGGAAGACTGTACCCGCATGAAGACAACAGAACCGCTAGAAGTAGGTATCTCATTTCTCACTCCTGTAGATTTCTTTAATACGTTCGTAGGCAGGAACCTTTTCAGTTGTGTCGTAAAGAGCAGGGTCAATCCAACGGATATAGTTATTCGGTCTTGCGATGATGTTCCCGGCTTCTGTTTCGATAAAGGTGAAGGTCTTGTATTGTTCTGGAAATTCAGCAAAGGGTGCCTTACCCAACGGGTCAACACTGTGGATGGTAAATAGGTATCGTCCCTTAACCTTGGTCTTTAGACAGCTAACTAGCTGATCTCTAAGGAACGTGTGCCTTACTACCTGAACGTCGTAGCTGAAGCAGTCGTAGCTTTGCGCTACACTCAAGTCGATTGCAGATGCGTCCGGTTTAGTGACAATAGCGTGAATTGGAATACCGGCCCAATGAGCACCATTGTCTAGAACCACATGGCAGGTAAATGCTCGCGCAGGTACAGAAGTGACAGAATGCCAATACCCCGGAGTGAGTCCGGTGAGATTAGACCCTAGAAATTCGTTCCTAACGTAAACTCGCTGTAGTGGGATATCGACTGTTGAATTCATTCGTCATCATCCAAGATTTCTAGCATCTTGGCATACTTTCTTTTAACTTTCGCCAAGTAAGGTTTATACAATTCCGTACCGTAAAAACGGATTAGCGTTTCGATCTCCTCGTCGGTTAGAAGCTGAATGATATCGACAGGTAGAATCATTTAGTCCCTAGTGCCTCTAGTTTGTCTAGGTTCCTTAATGACAATAACGCCTTTACGTTGTGCTTTACATTCGAGTTTAATTTGTTGTAGACAATCTTCGGTATGTTGCTTGATCTCCGAAATACAGTAGTTGCGATTCCTAATCAGAAGACGAACACAGCTATTGCCTTCAGGCTTAACTGCATAAATATTGCTTGCACAGCCGGAAACAAATACCGCTAAAAGTGTCAAGTACTTCATTTTTTACTCCTAATCATGTCTTCAAGCATCTCGCGGTGATCTTCGTACCAATCTGCGCTTTCTTGAGCGTCTTGGTATTCCATGCATTTCTTACAAAAGTCGTGTCCTTGTGATCGTCCAAAAGGAACGGTTTCATCAATAATGCAGTTGCAGTTGTCGCAGACGACATATCCGATATAATCTTCAACAACTCGCATTAGTTATCTTCCTTGTGCTTAGTTTTCTTGTACTGATCGTACACTTCGCTGTAAATCTTCTGTACTCTCACTAGATTATACCGATAAAGTTCGTCACAGAAGTCGCTAGTGTTTTCGTATTCTTCCAGATTAGGATTCTCAATCTCATCGAGCATCGTCCTAATCTCTTCGATCAGGTGTTTCTTCATTTACTTGACCCAATATTTGTTAATTGGATGTTTGCCGCCAATGTAGAACAGCTTTTTTAGTCCTTCGGGGCCAAAAATGCGGTGCATGTTTGCGTAAAACTTCTTAGCGGCCCAACGACCCATCCAACAACGGTTGTCCATCGTGCGAACCATAAGCCAAGTAAGCATCCAAGTGTCGGGATGACCACCATCTTTTAGCTTGCTATTGTTCCAAATAACAATAGCTTGTGCAATTCGATGCAAAAGTGGAGGTTTTTTATTGCTTGCCCAATAAACGTGTGCTACAAACTGTGGCAGACGACCAAGCCAAGCCGAGAAATTAATGCGAAATCCCGGTTCGGCAAAGTAACGAGTGAACAAACGCTCATACCAAGGACGCTTTGCGTTCTGCGCTTCGGTAGTAGGATGAAGCATGGTCCCCGGAATAACAGTGTTGAACACAAATTTAAAAGGAATGAACCCAAATTTTGTAGTTCTTTGACCGTATTGCAGAACAATCTCAGCAAGATCGTAACGTTTGCACTGATAACACGCCGCAAGGAAGCCGACATAGTCATCATGTGCCTGTTGACCGCCAGCAAAAGTAGGAGTTCTAGTCATCAACCCCGGATAAAGTTCGCAGGATTTGATAACTTTGAACAATTCGTCTTCAACTTGCGGAGTAAGTACGTCATTGTCCTTCATGACAACCATAGATTCGCCAGTATACAGAATACCGTTAAGCGAACCAAGAGGACCGGGTTGAATAAGACCGTGTTTATCTCGATACGACAAAAATTCAGCAAGAATTGGATTCATAAATTAAGCAATCTCCTCAATTTCGACAGAATTATCATTCGTGTAAATGATTTTCTTAATACCACTGTCTTCGATCATCTTACGGCAGCTAACACAAGGCTTTGCATTTGCAAATTTACCATCGCGGTTCTTACGAAGGACGTAAATGGTTGCGTTCTTCAGGTCTTTTGGACTAAGATATTTGATTGCCATGAATTCTGCATGGCAACTCTTGTAAGGATGAGGGGAAAGAGGGTGCGTCTTCAGCTTATTAAAGCCAGTTGAGAGGACTTTTCCGTTATTTACGACAATTGCTCCGATCTTATGCTGTCGGTGATCGGAAAACTTGGACACTTTTTCGCAAATACGAAAGTAACTCAGTCGCATATAAGGATTTTATGAAAAATAACACTAAACATCAAGAGAATTGCTCTTTTTATGTTCTACCTGTTGAACGTTTACGCTAGGAGTTAGCATTGCAACAACAATGGATGCGGTAATAGCTAGTTTTTCATCAGAAGTCAGACTAAACACTAGAGTGTAGGTGATATATGCAGCAATCGTAGTCTTTGCAATAGATGCAATTAGAGTAACAATAAAATTAAGCATGTTTACCTCGTGTATTCAATTGGAAATGTCAGTTGAACCGAATTTGGACTAAGTTTAAAAACATTATTACGGTACTTAAACATTACCTGACGTTTAGAGTAGATGTAATACGCAGAAAGCGTAATAGCTACTTCTTCTTTCATTTCAAATTCCTCGATAATGTGTTCTAATTCGCGCATCACACTTTTCTCTGCTTTTCTGACGGCAGACTTCATCCCACTTTGGATGTAAAGTGCCTTCCTTGCTTTATCTAAGGCGACAGAGTAATTTCTGCCCTCTGCTTCGTTACAGAAGATTAAGAAAACAAGAGCAATAAGAGAAAGATAAGTACGCATCCGGCTAAAATCATTTCTTTTTCTTTTTAACTTTCTTCAACTTTTGCAATCTTTTATAACAAATTACGACAGTTGTTTTATTATCTAGCAGAACTTCGGTTGAGATATCAAAGGTGTATTTGACTGTACCCTTCAGCTTATGAAACTGTGACTCGGTGTCAGATACGATTACTCGATCACCTTTTTTAAACGGATTGTCCGATTCGTCAAACATTCAAATTACCTCAAATGTGTCCAAAAAACGCATATTCCAAACGAGTGTGATCGCTTTCTGGAACAAATGAGATACCAAGTTCAATTAGCAGATGCTTGGGTTGAATCTCTTTGTGATTTTCAACAATTACCGACATATGATAAACAGTACGAGTACCTCGTTGCTGAATTTCATGAAGAAGTGCAGTTTTAGGTTCAAGCCTTGCGATAGCAATGTCCCTACCGATCTTCTTTACAAATTGATCGTCTGGGTGTACCATTGAGATACCTAGATCGATAGGAAGTTCTTGTTCCATAGATTCAAGAACATGCTTATCTGGAAGAACGACCGCAAGAGTTCCACGTTCAAAGAGATGATTATCCGGGTTCTGATGTTTTAGTCCAATGTTCATACTGCAATTCCTCGTCTAACTTTCCTAAGTGTTTCACGACCAAAATCAATCATATCTTCTACGGTTGCGGACAGTAGAGAAAGGTGATATTCTTTTTCCTCTAGTTGCTTTTCCAATTTACTAACTTTAGCTCTAAGTTCGTCAATCTCTTGCTGATAATCGAGTTCACGTGTTTCCATAAACATACCTTATACCTCCATCATCCGAATAAGCGACTGCTTCATCTGATCCATTGTAATCTTTCCTCTTAGAAAGTTCCAATACAATCGGTTTGCTTCAATTTTGTCAGTAACCCATTTTTTATCCATAAACATGTAAGTTAATACAATCTCTAGTGGAAATAGTAACACCTTAATTTTCGATATTTGCGTAAATAGCTTCTTTTCTTCCATTTCTAATTTGATTTCTTCAATGTCTTGTTCGGTATCTTCGTCAAATACTGAAGTTAGATAAGACTCTAGAAGAGGATCGGCTTCTCCTACTAAGAATACAAAGCCACTTTTCTTACTTGATTCTGCACTCATTGTGATTTCCGATTTAGCATTAGCTTAATGATTTTGCCGGTTTTGACTGCTGTTGCCATTGAGGTGCCGGAAAGGTATCCAAACTTTTCATTAGGTAATTCTGCATGTATGTTTTGACCAATCTCCCAATGTTTGACAATTTCACCATAGTTACTGGTAGATAGTTTGAATCCAGATTCCTCAAGTGCTCCCACTACAATAATATTAGGCAGTCCATATGATGCCGGATAAAATTTATTGTACGGCATGTCTAGATTTTGATTGTCATTACCAGCGGCGGTAATAAAGCGAATCTTATTTGCTCGCTTCAGTAGTAAATACTCAGTCTCGTCAAATTGTGGACCACCTGCTGAGATGTTTACGATATCCAGTTTAAGGTCAATAGCGTGTTGAATCGCTCTACGGAAGTTGTAAACGTTAGACATTAAGTTTGTGTCTTTGTCGTAATATTTTAGGATGACAAGACAAAAGTTACCTTTACCTGAATGATTCTTAATCGTACCAGCAACGTGAGTGCCGTGGCCGTGATAATCGTATGTATCGTTAGTATCGTTAACAAAGTTCCTGTGTCCATTTTTACACAACACACTAAAGAACCTACGATCGGCGAGATCAAGCCCTGTATCTACGATGCCTACTCTAATAAGTTTTTGTTCAGCTTGGGTTGGATAGGGTACAAAGAGGAGGGATAAGACTAAAAGAATCATTCTCATCTCTAAAGACTACATTATTTAAACCCGTAAATCAAGTTTTAACAACTTATTATTAGGAAGCCGAAGTAAGCAATGCAGACGGCCCTACATAGGGAAATTTAAAGAAAATAGCTGCTCACGCAAACCTTCAAAATCCTAAGTCTACCCCAAATGGGATGACAAAAAGACCATACCCTAAAAGGATTGGACAATGTTACAGCCAAAATCACTCATTGAGATGTTATTATCTCTATTTGTAGCTCGCCTTCTTATTACAGGTGCGTCCATCGGGGATGCCCTTGCGATTCTCTCGCTTTCTGGTGTTTACGGGCTATACCTACATATCGAATCCAAAAAAGAACCAAGAGTCAATCAGGACATTCTAGACCGCCTTGCGTCGGTAGAAGACAAAGCATCTAAAACCGAAACTAAGGTTGGTGCCGTACTTATCAAAGGTAGGTAAATATGGCAGAGATTATTACGATTGACGGAAAAAAGTTTAAAAGCAATAAGGAACTAGTTGCATACACCAATGCACAGTACCTAGCTCTACAGGCTTCTGTTGAAAAGATCAACAAGCTGGAAGAAGAGATTACACATCTCCAACAGATGTTAGCTTCGATGACTCCCCTCGTCGGTAAAACCGAACGTATCATTAAAAGTCCAGAACTATGCATTGTTGAAGCACAGATTGACATTCTACAGAACCGCGCTCTACAGAAAGAACTCACTCTGGAAGAAGTGAAGGTTCTGGATTTGCTTATTAAAAACAAAAAGTTACTCTCAAACGAACCCACAACCATTAACGGTACTGCTAAACACAAAAAGGATTATTCCGAGGATGAGTTGCTCAAACTAGCTCGTATTGGACCCAAAGATGAGTAAGGAGTCAGATAAATCGTTAGCTCGAAATATCTGTCCCCATTGTCATGTAGCACTTCTTTGTCAGCACGACGAGCAACACAACTGGTTGAAATGCGAGTTTTGCGGATTTTGCATCACTAAAGAAGAAAACAAGAAGAGATATGAGTAGCCCTGATGAATTGCCACAAATCAGTCCCGAAGAAGCGCGGAACATACTTTGGCGCAAGGCGAACCTCAAGTTTCTTCTAGATTCTAACCAACTAGAGTTGTATAATCAGTATCTAGGTTATAAAGGTAAAACTCTGGTGTGGTCGTGTTCACGCCGTATCGGTAAATCTTACCTGCTGGTTGTAATTGCTACGGAATTGTGTCTTCAACGTAAGAATTGTGTAGTAAAGTTCCTCCAGCCTAAACAAACAGACGTTAAGCGAAACATTAGACCGTTGATGCGCGAAGTTACAGCAAGCTGTCCAGAAGAACTTAGACCGATTGAGAAATCGGCTCAAGGTATTTGGTTCTTCCCAAGCACAGGATCACAAATCCAGTTTGCAGGATGTGACGCAGGTCGTGCCGAATCGGTTCGCGGTAGTAACGCAGACCTATGTATCATCGATGAGGCAGGATTCGTTGAAAGCGACCTAGAGTATATCGTAAACTCAATTCTTCTCCCCACGACTACGCTAACCAAGGGAAAGATCATCCTTTGCTCAACTCCTCCCAAGTCTTCTTCGCACCAGTTCGTATTCTTTATCAATCAGGCTAGAGCTGAGAATGCCTTCTCGACAAAGAACGTGTTCGATAACCCTCGACTGTCGAAAGAAGATATTGATATTCTTGCCAAAGGTGCTGGCGGTTACTCCAGTGTAAACTTTAGGCGAGAGTACATGGCACAAATTATTACAGACGCTACTCGCGCAGTTGTACCAGAATTCGATGAGGAACTTAAATCTAAAATCGTTAAGGAATGGGAAAAGCCTCCGTTCTTTGATGGTTACGTCGCAATGGACGTTGGTATGAAAGACTTGACCGTAGTCTTGTTTGCATACTTTGATTTTAGAAAGAACAAACTCGTCATCGAAGATGAACTTGTTATTAATGGTCAGCAGTTTACTACACAGGCTCTAGCCGAAGGTATCAAACAAAAGGAAGAGAAGTCCTTTTCCAATCCATTCAGCGGCGAAATGCGCGAACCTTACAAGCGTGTAAGTGATAATAACCTAATTCTTATTAACGACTTGTACCGTCTACACAATCTTGTATTCTATCCTACACGCAAAGACGATGCCGATGCCGCTCTTAATAACATGAGGATCATGCTGAAGGATGAGCATATTATCATTAACCCAAGATGTACTAATCTTATTAGACATTTAGAGACAGGCGTTTGGAATAAATCCAAGTCTTCCTATGAGCGTTCAGGCGACAATGGTCACTTCGACGCTATTGACTCATTAAAGTACCTAGTTCGTAACGTTGACTTTACCCATAATCCCTATCCCCCCGGTTGGGCATTGGCTAAGGGTCAGAATATTTTCTATCAAACTAACCCGGTTCAAAACACCAACCTTTCCAACCTAAAGAAAATTCTGAATATAAAATAAGTTTAACAACTTATTATAGGAGATTTCATGGAAATTTGGAAGGATATTATTAATTACGAAGGCAAATACCAAGTGAGTGACTCTGGTCGCGTTCGCAATAAAGTAACTTTGCAAATTTTAACTCCATCTGAAAGAAACGGTTACTTCAGAATTGGTCTTTATACAAACACAATCAAACGTAATAAAGCGTTTAGTGTTCATCGTTTAGTTGCTGAATCTTTTTTAGGTTACAAAACTCAAGAATTTGAAGTAAACCATAAAAACGGCAATAAGTTAGATAATCGTTTAAGTAACCTTGAATGGGTAACTCCGTCTGAAAATGTAAAACATTCTTACATTACAAATTTACGCAAAAAAGGTAGCAAACTTATTGGTGCGAAATTGAATGAAGAAGTTGTAAAACTAATTAAAGCTGAAATTTTTAGCAATAGTGAACGTCTACTTGCAAAAAAATACAATGTAAGTCGTATCACAATTAGAAATATTAAAAGCGGACGATGCTGGTCCCATGTGGAAATCTAACTTATGTCAAAAGAAACAAATCAAGAATATTTTGCATTAGACGAAGGTTCAAAAACCGCATCTGTTCTTTTAGCTAAAGCTGATAGTTGGACTATTAATTTAGAATCAACTGGTTATCTTGAAAAGCTAAGAACAATGTGGTCAAGTTATCACGGCGCATACTACAAAGATGTATCCGATGGTCACAAGATTACTTTTACAGGTGAAGAAGGCGAACTCGTACAGCTTCCAGTCAATCACCTTCGTAACCTCGCAAGTCATATCATCACAATGACGACCTCCAACCGCCCTACAATGGAAGCTAGGGCAATTAATACCGACTATAAGTCAATCTCCCAAACGAAACTAGCGACCGGCATTCTAGACTACTATATGCGCGAAAAGCGTCTTGAAAAGTATCTCAAGACCGCTGTAGAACATGCAGTTGTTTTGGGTGCCGGTTTTATCAAGTTGGAGTGGAACGCCACAACCGGAGAAGTATATGATTACTTCGAGGATGAGGCTACCGGTGAACCTGATCCAGAACGTCCGATCTATGAAGGCGACATTGAGTTTTCAAACCTTTCGCCTTTCGACGTAATGTTTGATGGTACAAAAGAAAATCACCATCAAGACTGGTATCTTGTTAGAACTTTTAAGAACAAGTTCGATCTTGCTGTAAAGTATCCAGAACTTGCTGACGAGATTAAGAATCTCAAAACAAAATCAGATATTTACCGTTATCGTCTAGGTATCAGCAATCAGCTAGAAGAAACCGATGACGTTCCAGTTTACGAATTCTATCATAAGCGTACCGATGCCCTACCTAACGGTCGCTATATGCTATTCCTTGAAGAAAGCATTGTTCTTCAGGATATTGGCCTCCCCTATCGCGTAATGCCAATCTTCCGTATCTCCGCTGGTGAGATTCTAGGAAGTCCACATGCATATACACCACTATTCGACATTCTTCCCATTCAGGAAGCAATCAATTCGCTTTACAGCACCATTCTCACTAACCAGAATTCTTCCGGTGTACAAAACTTTTGGGTTAAGCCCGGTAGCAACCTCAACGTTAGTAGCTTGGCTGGCGGCTTGAACCTAATCGAAAGCATGGAGAAGCCTGAAGTTCTAGAGCTACTCCACACTCCTGCTGAAATCTTTAACTTCCTACAGATGCTTGAGCGTGTTGCTGAAACAATCTCAGGTGTTAACAGCGTAGCTCGCGGTAATCCAGAAGCAAGCCTAAAGACAGGTGCAGCACTTGCGCTCGTTCAGTCAATGGCACTTCAGTTCATGTCCGGTCTACAACAGTCTTATATTGCACTTGTTGAAGACGTTGGTACAGCGATTATCAAGCTACTACAGGATTACGCAACTGCTCCCCGCATGATTGCAATCGTCGGTAAGACTAACCGTACAGAACTAAAAGAGTTTATTGGTGAGGATATCTCCAAAATTACTCGTGTGTTCGTAGACGTAGGCAATCCTCTTGCAAGAACTATTGCCGGTCGTATGGAACTTGCACAACAGATGATGCAGTACCAGATCATCAAGAACCCAAATCAACTCATGCAGGTTCTTAATACTGGTCGCCTAGATGCAGTTACCGAAGACATTCAGGACGAACTTGACCTTATCCGTCGTGAAAACGAGAGTTTGACCGAAGGTGAGATTCCGCCTGTCACCATTATCGATGACCATAAACAGCACATCCTAGAGCACAGGAAAGTCCTACAAGACCCTGATCTCCGTAAGGATGCCTCTCTTGTTCAGCGTACACTAGGTCACATTCAAGAACATATTACACTCCTACAAACTGGCGATCCAAATCTCCTAGCTCTACTAGGACAACAATCCCTAGCTCCGCAGGTTCCTCCTCCGGGTGATGCTACACAGGCACCGCAAGGACCAATGGCACCGCCACAAGAGGGACAAGCAGGAGTAACCCCTACCCCTGATGCTACCGGTATGCAACTAGAAGGACCGGGAGTTGAACAGGGTGTTAATATGCCGAATTTGCCTCCAGTAGACCCAAATCTATTACCAAATCCAGAAATGGCCCCTCCTAACGCGAGATAAATAATGAGTAAGTTCACCGCGCTCAAAAAAGCATTAGCTAAAGGTGCAGAAACCGCAGCAGAACTTAGTGCGAAAGCTGCCGACGAACTGCCTATGGATGAGGCTTCTCGTTTAGCTCGCGCTAAAGAGATGGGGTTTGATACAGATAAAGTTTACTATCATGGCACTAACGCTGCTGAAAATTTTGAAGCATTTGACCCCAAAAAACAAACTTCTGGTAGATTTTCGGGAACTTATCTATCAGAAAATTCAAATGTTGACAATTTTTTAGGAACTGAAGTTAATGATCCTTCTGGAAATAAATATTTTGATTACAGAAAAAATGCAAGAATTATTCCAACTCATGTTTCTGGAAAAATTTTTGATATTAATAGTTCAGAAACTAATAATTTAATTAAAGATATAATCAAAGAAAATCCACAGTATTACAATTATTCTCCAACTTATCAAGATAGTCTTTTATCAGAAAAGATTAAAAATTTAGGTTATTCTGGAATTAAAAATGGATCAGAAACAATTGTGTTTGATCCAAAAAAGGTTCGTTCCAAATTTGCTGAGTTTGATCCAGCAAAGAAAGACAGTGCTAAATTATCCGCAGGATTAGCTGGTGCCGGTATCGGCACAGCCGCTATGTTGGGCGATTCTGAAGAAGCAAATGCGGCAATCGGTGCCCCACTTGCAAAAATCTCTAAGTTTGAACAACTTGCAAAATTGTTCAACAAAGAAAAAGGTCTAGCTGTTCTTCCAGAGTTTCCCTACCAAAAAGTTAATCCCGAACTTGGTACTAGGATTGCGAAGGCATACGACGAAATGCCTCATGCTCCAAACGACGAAAACGTTAAACGTGCATATGATGCTCTAATCAAGGAAACTTTAGAACAATATCAAAAACTTAAAGAATCCGGTCTAAAAATTGAACCTATTAAACCCGGTCAACCAAATCCATATGCCGGTGGTTCTGCTGACATGATTAAAGACATGCAGGAGAATAATCATCTATGGTATTATCCAACAGAACAAGGATTTGGTACAGACCCTACTCAACAATTAGATCATCCTCTACTTGCTAAGACCGGAGAAAAAATCGGAGATCAAGAGCTAGTTGCAAATGATCTATTCAGGATTGTTCATGATATCTTCGGCCATGCCAAAGAGGGTGTGGGATTTGGTGCTCGCGGTGAGGAAAATGCATTTCAGGCGCACATGAGGATGTTCAGTCCTGAAGCACAAAAGGCACTTGCTACAGAAACTCGTGGTCAAAACAGTTGGGTCAACTTTGGACCTAAAGGTGCGGAAAATAGAGCAAATCCAGCCAATACCACATATGCTACACAAAAAGCAGGTATCTTACCAGATTGGGCTATTAACGAAGGTAGATATGATACTCAAGCGTCTTCAATTGACGGAAAGAAAGCTGCGGCATTAACTGGTGTAGGTCTTGGTACGGCTGCGATGCTTGGCGACTCTGAAGATGCCGAAGCGTCAACAAAAGTCATTCCTAGACAACTAATTGAAAAGTTTCTAAAAGAATCTACGCAGGACGGCGTTTTAAATACACCTAAACTGTTAGAATTGATGCAAATTGAGCCTTTAAAATTTCGTGACAATTTAAGAAAAACTTCAGATTTGTTGGGTCACGTTGCTCTTGAAAGACTAGGTTTGCCAGAAGATCAATACATGGAAGCATTACGTCGGATGTATCCAGAAGTTGACCTAATTCGCGGTGGTGTATCATCTGCACCATTAGACCCCGGTGTTCAAGGTAAATTTTCAAGACCTGTTTTGTTTGATGAGAATAATAATTATTACGGAAGTAATCCAAAGTCTTCTGAAATTGTATACTCTCCAGATTTAGAAAATTATAAGACAAGTCTAGTATCGACACTTCTGCACGAAGGTCAACATCTTAAAGATAGCATTAACTATCCCCTTTCTTTATCAACTCCAATACCTAGTATTAAACTTGATAAAAGAAAAATGATTAAAACTGTCAATGACGACCCAAGGCGTGTCTACGATGTAGCTTCGCAAAATCCACAACTTCTACAGAATTTAGTTGACATTTACAATTCTAATCCAAAAGTTAAAAAGAAACTAACTTTAGAGGAATTTCAAAATCAACTCTATATGTCTGATGGAACTCTTTTTACTCCACAAGACATGCTAAAACTTGCATCAGGCAATCCTAAGCAAGCGTATGGTTATTTTGACAATCCAAATTTAAGTCGAGAAGAACTCCTTCAACAGTTTACAGGCAATCATCATATTGAATTTCCTAAAAATTTTGAACTTGAAAAAGCTAAAGAACTTGTTGAGCAGGGCAATGTTAACGTCACTGATGTTAAGGCTGCTGCTAAAAAGCTAAACGAACTAGAAAAAACCTTTCAAAAAAACCATGAGGAACTTATGGGTACCAAGTTTAAAAAAGCAGCAGCTATTACGGGTGCTGCAACCGGTGCATCCATGCTTAACTCTGAGGATGCTGAAGCTGCTCCACGTTTCCGTCAAATTAAACGTATTTTTGACAAAACCAGTGATATGACTGGTAAAGGTCTAATGGCTTCCGCTGCTTTAGCTCCCGCTGCCGAAGGGCCTATCTCAAATGATTCACTTGTTGAACCCGGTAATATTGATCTAAATTCAAGAACTAAAGTAAAAAATTCGGATGGTTCTTATTCTACAGTAAGAACAATGACTATTACAACAGATAAGGGAGCAATTAATATCCCAACTGTCATTGGTGATAAGGTTGTATCTGAAAAAGAAGCAGTGGATCATTTTAGACGTACAGGACAACATTTAGGAATTTATAAGAATGTTGAAGAAGCAACCAAAGCCGCTGAAAAACTACATGACGATCAAGCAAATCTCTATGATGGAGTAACTTCTTCACAAGAATCTGAAATTAATCAAGCAAAGAAAGAAGAAGCTACGCTTCCAACCCAAGAAAAGAAACCTAAATCTTGGTTTGAACTATTTAACAAAGCATCTCAAGTAAGAAAACCAAGTGGTTCATACTACCTTGACAACCCTCCCGAAAAAGAAACCGGTCTTGAACCTTTTGAAGCCGTTGGTGAAATTGTTGATAGAACAACTACAGAACCTTTTAAAGCTGCCACCCTTGCTGCACTTGAAGGAAAAAATCCAATTACAGCAGCTAAAGAAGGATTCATGGGTAAGAAGACCCAAGGTGACGATATTGCACACAATGTGCTCGAAAAAGCTGAATCTGTAATTCCAAGAGAAAGTTTTCTTAATCTATTTATGAAAAAAGATTCAGATAATAAATATCTTCTAGAAAAACCGCTAGGGTTTGTTGCTGACATGGGCATCGATGCGACAAATCTGATGGGTGTAGGTTTGGGGAAAAAGGCTCTAGAGGGTGCTCAAAAATTTAACAAAATCAAGAATCTTTTCGGTAGATAACTATGGCTAAATTTGATAAGATCAAAAAAGCACTTAATAAACCCTTTAGGACACCAGATGGTCCTAAGAAGTTTTCAGTCTATACTAAAAACGAGAAGGGTAACACCGTAAAGGTGAACTTTGGTGATCCCGATATGGAGATCAAACGAGATAACCCCGATCGTAGAAAGAATTTTAGAGCACGACATAACTGTGAAGACCCCGGTCCTAAGACCAAAGCCCGATACTGGTCCTGTAAAATGTGGAGCAAGCCAAGCGTTTCTAAAATCTTGAGCGGTAAGTTTAGCAAGCTAAAGAAATCTTTAAAAGGATAAGTTATGGAACAGAATGGTGGAAATATGCAAGGGCAAGCAAATACCTTTGCATCTCTCAAGGCTTTCCTAAAACAACAATATCCTAAGAAAAAGAAAGAAAAGAAATAATGGCTAAGAATCCCAACCCATCACTACTAGATCAGGCACAGATCATCAAGCGGGTCTACGATGAGGCTAACGATGCCATTCGAGTTGATGCTAAGATTAGCGCAAACATCGATACACAAGAGGTCGTCATTTCTCACGTTGACGACTCTATTAAGATTGGCGATGGTTCAAGTCTTGTCGGAACAACTACAGTTGACGGTGACGTAGGACTTAACGCCGTGATTATCGGTGGCGTTGTTTCTGGTAACTTTCAAGCAACCGGTCTAAGTACTGGTTTTAGAACGCTTAAAATGATCGTTGGTGACATTCCAACAAAGGTTCCACCTATTCCTCTAGCTAATCGAAACGGAATTAGCGTAAGGGTTATTGGCACAGAAGATGTTTACTTTGGTACATCCAACGTAACTATTAACAATGGTTATCCAAAAAAGCAGTATGAAGAAATGATTCTTGATGTAAGGGATAACTCTGCTGTAGAATTATATGCAGTATGTGCTCCCGGCACAAGCTGCGAAGTTAGAGTGATGGAGATTGCCTAATGCCATTTATTACACAAACCACAGTAACTAACCCTCCTAAAGTAGAAGTTGGTACAGTTACAACTGGCGATCCTAATACACCCGCACAAGTAGTAAATGCTGGAACTACACAAAACGTTGTGCTAAACTTTACTATCCCTAAAGGTGTTGACGGTATTACATTCTCTAATATCGACGGCGGTGACGCAGATGCTATTTATACGCCGATTGAACCGTTCGATGCTGGAGGGGCCAGTTAAAAGGTAAAATAAAATGGCTGTAAGGATTCAACTAAGAAGAGATATTTCAACTGTTTGGAATAGCGTTAATCCAATCCTCGCTGAAGGTGAGATTGGTTTAGAGCTAGATACCGATCAGTTCAAGGTCGGTAACGGAATCGATCCTTGGCAGCTTTTACCTTACGGTGGCATTCAAGGGCCTCCCGGTTCTGGCATTCTCTCAGTTGACCCTCCAATTCAATACGATGCGGTAGCTAAACATCTAAGTATTAGCCTAACCAAGTCCGATGTAGGTTTGGATCAGGTTGACAATACTAGCGATCTAGATAAACCTGTCTCTACCGCACAACAACTAGCTATTGATGCAGGTGTAACTACTGCAATCAGTACATCAAATACATATACCGACAACGCAATTGCTGAAGTAGTTGATCTTGCTCCTGAACTTCTAGACACTCTAAAAGAGATTTCAGACGCTCTAGGCGGTGACGCTAACTTTGCAACTACTGTTAATAACGCAATCGATCAAAAGGTGTCAAAATCTGGCGACACAATGACCGGTGCTTTAAGACTTGTAGATTTAACAACTATTATAGAAGAACCAGCAGTTCCTACCTTACCGGAACATGCTGCTAATAAGCAGTATGTTGACGATAAGGCCGATGAGGTAAATTCTGTTGTTTCCTATAAAGTCGATTATATCGATTTAAATGCGCTACAAGCGAACGATCAAAGTGTTGTATTAAGTGGTACTCCGACACAACCAAGCAGGGTTTTGTTGGATGTTCTAGATGGTGGTGGTGCAGGAAAATATGTAAAAGACTTTATTGTTTCAAACGACACTCTGTCATGGGGGATTTTGGGTGGTCGGTTTGAAGGTGTCCTTACGGAAGGGGATACTCTAAGGATCGTATGGTATTAATATAATTAACTAATGAGGAAAAAATAATGTCACAAATTAAAAAGAAGTTTATTGGCGACAATTCAATTGATGAGTCGAAAATTCTTCTACTTAACAACGGTGCTCTAAGGGCACGTAACGCCGCTGATAGCGGAGATGTTGAGCTTCTCAAGCTAACTTCTTCCGATAAGCTAGAGTTTCTAACTCTACCACAAGTAACAAGTGATCCAGTTGCACTTAACGATATTATTCGTAAGTCGTACCTAGATGCTCAAGTTCAAAGCGCAAATGCTTATACAGATCAGAAAATTGCTGATCTAGTAGATTCCGCACCCGCGCTACTTGATACACTTAACGAACTTGCTGCGGCACTTGGTGACGATCCAAACTTCGTCACCACAGTCACCACCGCTATTTCTAACGAACAAACCGCTCGTGAGCAAGCTGACATTGCTCTAGACGGTCGTCTAGATATCATCGAAGGTGACGCAACAGTAGAAGGTTCTGTAGCTAAGGCCGAAGCAGATGCCAAGGCTTACGCAGATGGTCTAATTGCTCAAGAAGTAATTGACCGTGATGCAGCTATTGCCGTAGAAACCGCCGCTCGTGAAGCTGAAGACCTCACCTTCCTAAAGCTAGATGGTTCACGCCCAATGACTGGCGCACTCAACATGAACGGAAATTCCGTTTCAGGTGCAGATGGCGTTAGTGCTAACACTGTCACTGTTGGGAGCGAACACTACATTGGTCTAGGTGAAGCAAATCTCGGACCAATCGACAACGTTACTGGCGATTACACTTGGCTTCAAGTTACTACCACGAAAGTTGAACTTGAACAGGGTGACAACGTATCGAACACTCTCTTCAAGATGGAGAATAAGGCTTTCAGCTTTAGCGGTGGCGATATTGCTGTCGGTAGCCAGAAGATTACTAACCTTGCAGACGGTACTGTATCTTCTGATGCTGTCAATAAGGGTCAACTTGATGCTTCTGCTTCTGCTACCTTGGCTTCTGCTGAAGCGTACACCGACCAAGAAGTACTCACCGAAAAGAACCGCGCTGAAGCTGCCGAAGCTGCACTCGACCTACGTGTTGATGCTCTAGAAGCCGCTTCCGTTGAATTTGTTCAAGAGAAGTTTACACTAGCTTCTGGTGACATTTCAAACGGTTACGTCACTCTAGCTAATCTTGCGATTGGTGCTTCCATTAACGCTTACGTAGATCGTCTTGCTATTCATGAGACAGACGATTATACTATTAGCGTTGTTGGCGGTGTTACCCGCATTACCTTTGCTGGTTCACTCATCACTGTCGGACAGGAAAAACTCTCCGTTGGTGATATTGTACGAGTCAAGTACGCTAAAGTTGCTATCGTTTAATAACTAAATGAGGCCGGGGGTGGGCAACTGCCCCCGGTTTTATAAAATATGAGTTTTAGAGAAAATTACGCTAAATATAACAATTGGCTAGAAAGCCAAAAGATCAAATTTATCGACAAGGTTGAGGATTTTCCTGCACCTGTTTCCAGCGTAATTACTCTAGAAGATAATTTGACTTACTTTATTACCACTACGGTTGATTTGCTTGGTAGCAGACTCGTATGTGGTCAAAACACCACCATTATCGGCGGAAGTTCAGAAAACTGTTTCCTAAAATCTACAGGTTTAAGTGCGGCAACACCATTAATTACATCGCAGTATAGCTTACCAATGCGTAATCTAAGTATTACTCATGACACTGCCCTTGACTTAAATGGTGCAGGAACGCCAACCGCAGCTATTGACTGGTTTGGTGTAAATTTTACAAATTGTAATAGTTCTAATGGCGGTTCAGGAGTTGGTACTATTCAAAATTATTCCAACTTTATCATGTCGGATTGCGCTTTGCTAAATAGTTCCGGCATGACATTTAATGGAACCCTTGGTACTGTTGGATTTACACAATGTTTATTTTCAGGTGTAGCCGGACAGACTACCTTGAACTTTCCAAGCACCTTAACAATTACACGACGTATTCGAGTTACTTATAGCTCGTTTGTTGCATTTGGTGGAGCAACCGCAATTAACGTCAGCACTTCTGCTGTAATTCCAGTTGAAGGCTATATCCTTGATACTGTTAACTTTTCTGGCGGTGCCACCTATACCGCTGGTGTACAATTTAACGATAACAAGGCTTTGTTCACAAACTGTAAAGGTATTGGTAACTCTGCTGAAATTGGTCAAGCGTATTTTACAAATAACACAACACCAAACCCTATTGCAACCACTGGTGTATTCGAGAAAATTCAGGGAGTGACAACCCCAAGTTCAGTAAATCAAAAGTTTTCTCATACCGATAACAGACTTACTTATACGGGCGGTATTACAAGATCGTTCCGAATTACAGCATCCTGTTCGGCTAACTCTGTGGTGACACCTGCTGCCGTTATTCTTGTTCGCGCCGCAAAAAATGGCACAACTCTAGCCGAATCAGAGTCACAAGCAACAACTTCCGCTACCGGTCGTAACGAAAACTTCTATTCTCAAGCTATTGTAGAATTGACTACAAATGACTTTATTGAGTTGTTTATCGCAAACGGAACTAACGCAAACAACCTGCTGGTTACTGAGCTAAATATCATTGTAGAGGCACTTAACTAATGGCTAAAATCATTTATCGTAAAAAAGGCGACCCTCACTTTAAAAAAGAATACAAGCCTAGAAGTGTGTTCTTTCGTGACCTACTCATTGTTAGCGTCCTTGCTAATATCGGTCAACTTATCTACACAATCCTACATTAATTAACAACTTATAATAGAACAATCCTACCACCATATCGGTGACGGATCAACTATTATTAATCTACCCCAATGGGATGATAAGGAGTAATTATGTCCGAAGCACAAGCACAAGCTGCTATTCAAGCAGAACAACCCCAACAACAAATTGCAGAAGAAAATCAGGAAGTTGAAGCCGCTGAAGGTGGAGAAGCCGAAGCTGCTGCTGAAACTGCCGAAGCTGAAAAGGCTCAAGAACTTGCAGCTAAAGACCCTGCCGAACTTACCAAAGCTGAAAAGAAGCTAATCAAGAAATACCAGATTAAAGTTGACGGCAAAATCGAGGATATCGAACTCGATCTAGACAATGAAGAACAGATCAAAAAGCATCTTCAAATGTCTAAGGCTGCTCAGAAGCGTATGCAAGAGGCTACCGAACTACGTAAGGCTGCGGAAGAATTCATTGAAATGCTTCGCAAGAACCCACGTAGGGTACTAACCGATCCAAACATCGGTGTTGACCTCAAGCAATTCGCTCAAGAAATTATTAATGAGGAAATTGAACAAGCCTCCAAGTCACCAGAACAACTCGAAAAAGAGAAACTTCAGCGCGAACTTGAGGAACTAAAGTCTAAGTTTGAGAAGGAAGAAACACAGCGTAAAGAACGTGAGTTTCAACGTCTACAGGCTGAACAGGAAGAAAAGATTCAGAACGACATTGAATCCGCTCTAAGCACTAACGAACTTCCCAAGACACCTTATACCGTCCGTAAGATGGCAGAAATGATGATGCTTGCTCTACAGAACGATATTGACCTTTCTCCAAAGGATTTGGTCCCTCTTCTCCGTAAGCAGATGAATTCTGACATTAAGGAACTCTTCAGTGCATCCAGTGACGATGTACTTGAGGAACTACTCGGTAAGGACACCATCTCGCGCCTTCGTAAGCGTACTGTCGCTAAGGTAAAACAACAGCAGGTCGCACAGACTGCCAACGCTGTAAAATCTACAGGACAGGCTGAAGTTAAGGCTGAAAAGAAGGAAGATCAACGTATTCATATGAAAGATTTCCTTCGCGGTAAGTTCTAATGAAAATTTGCACAGTAACTAATTGTACAAAGCGATCAGCTAGTAAAATTGGTTACTGTGCTTTTCATATTTATCGACAAAAAAACAATATTTCATTTGACAAACCTGTAGTTTATAGACAACCGAAAGAATTAGTTCGTCAAAAAAATCTAAAACTATGTAAAAATTATTATCAAAAAAACAAAGAAACGAAGTTGTCAAAAGATAAAGAATATTATCAAAAAAATAAAGAACAAATTTTAGCTAAAAAAAGAGTTTATAGAGAAAATAATAAACTTGCTATAAATCAAAAAATCTCTGAATGGAGAAAAAACAATCCAGAAAGAGTTAAACAACTTAATAAAGAATATCGCTCAAAAAATTTTGGAAAAATCAAAAATCATTGGCGTTTAAGAGATAAAAAGGTAAAAACTGCGTTAATTTATTTAGAAAAAATTGATGAAATAAATGAAATTTATCAAAAGTGTCCAGAAGGTATGCAAGTAGATCACATTATACCAATTACTAATAAAAATGTTTGCGGTTTACACGTGCCTTGGAACCTTCAATATCTATCAGAAAAAGACAATAATTTCAAACGCAATAAATTCGATTTTACATACGATAATACAAGTTGGCAAAATAAGACTTAATAACTTCTTCCCTTTTTCTTTGATATCAGCTACTTGTAAATTTTTTATCAGTATAAAGTAATTCCGTTAACAACTTTAATATGAAGAGTTATTGGTCCTAACTTTTGGACCTTCTCCTAGTAAGGAAGGATTGTCTTACCGGACATACCCATTTCCTTAGATAGTGAAAGGTATCCTCTGGAACGGTAATTCCCGATGATAATAACTAACTAACTAAAACAAAATTTTATCTAAGGAGATAAAACAAATGTCCGCTAACAACACTTTCCAATCACTAAACGCGCTATTCAAGCAAGTTTATGCTGATAAGATTCAGAATCTTATTCCAGATGGCGTAAAACTCTACAAGATGATCGAATTCCAACAGAAGACCAAGCTAGGTAACTCCTACAATCAGCCAGTTATTCTCGGCCATGAACACGGTGTCACCTTCGCTGCTTCTGACGACGATGCGTTCGCTCTTAACGCTGCCGTTGCTGGCGCAGTTAAGAACGCTTCTATTCGCGGCAATCCAGTTGTACTCCGTTCAGTCCTTGGTTACAAGGCTGCTTCAAGTGCAATCGGTGGCGACCAGAAGGCATTCATGGATGCAACTAAGTTCCTAGTTGCTAACATGCTCCGTTCTATCACCAAGAAACTCGAAATTGAGCTTCTCTATGGTCAGGTAGGTTACGGCAAAGTTGATTCAGTTTCCGGTACACAACTTACCATTGCCGCCGCTGAGTGGGCTTCTGGTATTTGGTCCGGTGCTGAAGGTATGCCTGTAGATATCTACAGCGAAGACCTCACAACACTTCGCGTTTCAACCACTGTATCCTCAGTTGACCTTGATGCCAAGAAAGTCACCGTTGCTGACGCAACTGGCGTTCAGGCTGACGACGTTATCTACCACAAGGGTGCAAAAGGTAATGAATTCGCAGGTATCCACAAGATCATCACCAACACTGGTTCACTCTTCGATATCTCCGCTTCACAATACTCACTCTGGAAGGGTAACGAGTATTCTGCCGGTAGCGCATCACTTTCACTCGCCAAGATTGAACGTGCTATCGCTCTAGCAGTTGCCAAGGGTCTTGACAGCGACGTAACAGTTCTAGTCTCTCCTAAGACTTGGGCTGACCTCCTCGTTGAGCAAGCTGCTCTCCGCAAGTACGACTCAAGCTATAGCTCCGCTCAAGTTGAAGCCGGTGCTAAGAGCATCAAGTTCTATGGACAGAACGGCCTAGTTGCAATCGAACCCACAATCTATTGCAAAGAAGGCTATGCTTACGTACTCGCTATGGACACCATGATGCGTGTCGGCAGCACCGACGTAACCTTCAAGCGTCCTGCGATGGAAGGCGACTTCTTCCGCGACCTCGAAGCTAACGCTGGTTACGAGCTACGCGCTTATACCGATCAGGCTCTCTTCTGCGATGCCCCCGGTAAGAACGTACTCATCTCAAATATCGTTAACTCATAAGCGATAAATAAAGGGAAAGGGGAAGTATTTCATATATTTCCCCTTTCTTTTTAGTTATACTGCTCCTAGTAAGTATGGTTGGATACATTTACAAAATTACTAATATAAAAAATAACAAAATTTACATTGGTTCAACCATTAAAGAAATTAATAGGCGTTGGGTTCAGCATAAAAGCGCAGCATTAAAAGAATCAAAGTACAGATTTCATCGAGCAATTAGAAAACATGGTATAGAATTTTTTAAGATTGAAGTAATCTATTGTACTAAAGATTTAGAGCATCTGGAAAAAATTGAACAATATTTTATTGATTTCTATGACTCCTTGAACTTTACAAAAGGTTACAATTCAATTCCTGTAAAAGAAGGAAGAATTTACATATCCAAACTAATGAAAAATGTTTGGAAAAATCCTGAACAAAGAAGTCTAAGAATTAGTAAAATGAAAAAAAATAGTATTAAAAGACCTATTATTGGAGTAAATAGATTTGATTTAAGTGTTATTCGTTTTGAGTCAATTCACGATGCAGATCGTAATGGATTTAAATTAGGCTCAGTATGTCAATCATTGAGAAGAATCTGCAAACATGCATATAATTATTGTTGGTTTTACGAAGATTCTAATATTTCTAAAGATTATTATATTACAGAAGCAAAAACTATTTTAAATAAAAAATTAGACGACACTAATGTAAAACCTGTAATTGCCATAAGTCAGTTCGGAAAACCTGATAAAGTTTTTGCAAATTTGTTTGAAGCAAAAGACCAAGGTTTTAGAATTTCTTCGATAAGACGAGTACTTAGAGGCGAAAGATCGGCTTATGCTGGTTATTTCTGGAAGTTTAAATCCTAAATAGCTAAAATAGTGTTATGAAAAAGAATCCTTATCTAGAACGTGCCGCAGAAATGTTTAAAAAACAGAAGATGCACACTCGTTTTGCAGATGAGAATCTTTTGGAAGTTGCTACAAGCCGTGGGGAAAAGGTCTTTTGTTTCCTCATTGTTGAGGAGAAGCAATTCCCCGGCATTATTGTTAGCTTGGCTTACGACTTTCACGACACTTATATTGTTGCAGATATGATGATTAACCTCTTTTACATTACCCCCTGTGCGTTAGGAGAAACCTTCTATCGCGCAAAGGACGGTACACTGTATTGGGGTGAAGAAGCTGCGTTCAGATACGAATTGGAAACAATGAGTATCAAGGATTTGGCACCACCTTCTGACATGAAACACTAATATGCGTTACATTTCAATGCAAGATTATTTGGGCAAAGTAAAGATGGAGGAACTTACTCCCGAGCAAGTTTCCAATCTTAATACTCTCATTCCTAAAGTCAATCAACTACTTGAGAAGTTTGGCAGTTTCAGGATGGTTACGTCTGGTCTTCGGACAATGGAAGACCATCTCAGGATTTATGAAAACATCAATGCCAAGCGGAAAGCTACCGGATTACCGCAGCTAAAGGTGCCTATGTCTAGTCGTCACCTTATTTGTGCGGCGGTTGATCTAGAAGATCGTGACGGTAAGCTAAAGGCTTGGATTAAGAAAAACGAAAGCATCCTAGAAGAACTAGACCTTTACTGTGAAGCATTTGAACACACTCCTAATTGGGTGCATGTTCAGTGTCTAGCTCCCAAAAGTGGTAAAAGGTTCTTCAAGCCTTAATAATCCGAACCATCATCTTTACGCAAGTCTTCAGTGGGTTTAAAGCCGCACTCAGAACAGATGGTGTATGAATTATTATCTTTTAGCTGTTTCTGTACCCATTTGTGCTTTTTACAGTGTAATAACTCACGAAAGCGCAGAGGGATCTGCTCTTTGTCCTCTTTGGTAGGAACAGCTAAAATAATAAAGAAAACGACTAAAAGGATGAAAAACTCAAAACCCATATGTCTAATTTTAGCTAAACTACAATTAAACATCAACAAGTTAACAACTTATAATAGGAGATAACCCCTTTGAGCAAGCAAGTTACAATTGGCAGTAACACATTTATTCTAAATCAGAGTGGCGATAATCCACCTTGGGGTGAAGAACTATCGGATTTGCTACAGGCTCTTGTTGATGCAGCAAACGATACTCTAGGTCCAAATGACATTGCCAAAACAAAGTTTGAACTCAGCAACAACGTAACTACACCAACCAACATCTCCGCACTTAACTTCGATATCACACAAGTCCGTTCTGCTGTCATTGAATATTCTATTTATAGAACTTCTGATAGCCAAGAGCTAAGTGAATGTGGTACAATGCTTATTACTTACAAGTCCATTGCAGGTACTTGGGAAGTTGCTCGTTACGGAGTTGGCGATGCCGGTGTTGAAATCACAATCACATCAGTTGGACAGGCACAATACAAGTCTACAGATATCGGTACTAACCCCACAGGATTGCTCACGTTTAAAGCGCGAGCATATGAACAAAACTAACCAGACGGATAATGAAGTCGGAGTAAACAATGGCAGACAATAGCTTTAAAATTAAAAAATCGGTAAACGTTCAACCCGGTTCCGAGACACCTAGTGAAAAGGGCGATCTCGCGGTTGACAGTGCAAGTGGTAAGATTTCCTACCATGACGGTGCTACCGATTCTCCAATTGTCACAGAATCGCATACAGCGACACTCACCAACAAGACAATTGATGCCGACTCCAACACGATCTCAAATCTAGAGACAGACAACCTCAAGGCTGGTGTCCTAGTTACCGACGTAAGTCTCGCAACATCTGACACAGAGATTCCTTCGGCTCTAGCGGTTAAGACTGCACTAGAAGGTCAAAACGAAGCCTCTGAAATTACCTTCGATCCTACCGGTTCTATCCCCGGCACAAACGTACAAGATGCGGTTGAAGATGTACAATCCAACCTTCAGGCTCACGTAGACAGCGCAACTGCCCACGATGCTTCCGATATTGTATATAGTAACACCGCCTCCGGTCTTACAGCTACTCAAGTACAGGCAGCTATTGACGAAGTTGAAGGTAGAGTAGATACCGCAGAATCCTCACTTTCATCTCACACTTCTGCTTCAGAAAACGTTCATGGTGTTGGTGTAGGTAACTCTGTAGTTGGAACTGGTACAACTCAAACACTTACAAATAAGACAATTGACTCTGATCTAAACACTCTTTCAAACATTGTTGACGCTAACATCAAAGCCGGTGCAGCAATTGCTTATTCTAAACTAGAACTTTCTGACTCTATTACAGATTCAGATATTTCAACTTCTGCTGCAATTGCACGTAGTAAGGTTGCAAACGGAACAGCAAACCACGTTATCATCAACGATGGAACGGGTGCTCTATCTTCTGAGGCACAACTTGCCAAGTCTCGCGGCGGTTCTGGACAGGATAACACAAGCCTAACCTTCCCCGCGACAGGAACACTAGCTACCCTTGCTGGCACAGAATCACTCAGCAACAAGACGCTTCTCAGTCCTGTTGTTGACGATGGTGTTGATCTTATTGAAGAAAGTTCACTAGCAAGTCCTTCTGCCGGTCGTCGTCGCCTTGGTCTAAAGACCGATGGCAAGCTATATCTCCGCGATTCCCTCGGTAACGAGACAGCGGTAGGCACCGGTTCTGGTGGCGGTATTAACTATATCACCAATCCAGATGCAGAAGCAAACACTGTCGGCTGGTCAACATACTATGACTCTCCAAATGCTGCAAACGGTAACGGTCTAAGACCTACAAACGGTGGCGGTACTGGAGGTCTTTCTCTAATTAGCTGGACTCGTTCACAGGATTCTCCACTTCGCGGAATTGCTGATTTCGTACTCGCAAAGACTACATCTAACTCTGCTATCGGTGAAGGGGTTGCAACTGACTTTACAATTGATTCAGCAGACCTAGCTAAATCTCTAGTAATTTCATTTAACTACGAAGTACTCAGCGGTACATATACTTCCACTGGTGACGTTGCTGTGTATATTGTTGCCGACCCTAACGGTACACCAACTGTCATTCAACCTGCTGGTTATGAGGTTGTAAACGTTTCAAGTGGAACAAAGGGCAAACTTACTGCCACTTTCCAAACCCTTTCAACTACAACAAGTTATCGTCTATGTCTACACGTACCATCGTCAACAAGTCTAGAATTCTCACTTGGAATTGACAACGTACAAGTCGGTCCTCAGAACGTTGCATTTACAACACCAGTAACCGATCCAGTTTCAAAAACTCCTTCTTGGAGTAACCTTGGATTCTCTGGAACAAGCGCAAACAGTCTAACTTATTGGCGAGTTGGATCATATATGTTTGTCAGAGCATTTTTTAATCCAAGTGCAGGAACAGGTGCAGCAACTGGTCTTCAATTAACAATTCCAGATGGATATACTATTGATACGTCAAAACTTCCTGCGGCAGAAGTCACAACTTCATTAGGTGTATATAAACTCTACGATGATGCCGGTGGTGCTGCGAACGGAATCGGAACAGTAGATTATAATACGTCTACGACTGTTTCATTCCGTAAAAGCGATTCAGGGACTTTTACCACTGCATCAATGACCACCGCCGATACTTTTACAGCCGAGTTTTCGGTCCCAATCGTCGGCTGGTCATCCTCTGCTCAGATCGTGAGCGATTCTAGCGAAGGTCGGGTGGTTGCGTCAGTATTGACAAATAGTTCAAACTTTAACCTTGCTCCAAACACTTCTTTTGTCAAGGTTCCGCTAAATACTTCAATTATTGATACTCATGGAACAAACAATACATCTCTTTCAAGATGGGTAGCTCCTGTTTCTGGCATTTATAAAGTATCTGGAACTGTAAACGTTGCATCAACTAACGTACTTGAAACAGCGTATGGTGCAGTAATTTATGTAAATGGTTCATCGTCTAATATTTTTTCTACGCAAGGTGCTGTCGCCACAAGAAATCAAGAAAGAACCGCATCTGGTATTGTTCAATTAAATGCTGGTGATTATGTTGAATTGTATTTCTACGGCGGAAACAACAATTCTACAAGTCAGCTACTTGGAAATGGTTTAATTACTCGCCTTAACATTGAACGAATTGCTGGTAACACCACACTGCTTGGCGGGGAAACGGTGGCAGCAAGATATACGCGAAGTACTTCTACTAACATCGTAACCGACACAATCATTGACTACGCAACCAAGGACTACGATACACACGGGGCTGTAACCACAGGAGCATCGTGGAAATTCACGGCTCCTGTAAGCGGATTGTATCGCGTAACGAACAGATTCTACACAAACTCTGCTACAGCAGCAGCAATTACGAACGAAGTTGGGACACGACTTTGGAAGAACGGTACGGGTGCTCAGTATGTTGCGCTAGATATTGCAAAAACTACTTCAAGCACTTACAAGGCAAGTTCGGGTTCAAGCACCGTTCGTCTATTGGCTGGTGAGTACATTGACTTACGTGGACTTAATGCAACCGGTCAAACCCACAGCATTTCTGATTCGTCGCTGAACTACATTGAAATTGAACGAATCGGTAACTATTAATAATTAGAGGCATAAAATGAGCTTACTTGATCCCGGTCAAATTATCAAGAAAATCTACGATGATGCAACTGCTTCCATCTCGGTAACAATTCAAAACCCCGGTGGTCTTGTATTCGGTTATGTAGATAACGAAGTAGCTGAACCAACAGATACCGGCGCGAAGATGATGGCTGTCAGAAATGACAGCGGTACTCCTCTCGCTTCCGATGGTAGGTTCATTCCTCTAACGACAGACGCAACCGGCTCACTTCGGGTTTCTGCAACAATCGCAGAAGAAGCAATCGGTGAAGAAGGACAACCTAATCCAAGTAAAGCCAAACTTGTTGCAGGTAGTGACGGCACCAATCTTCAAGTCCTAAAAACAGATACAAATGGCGTACTTAGTGTAGATTCTACAGGATCGACAGTAGCTCTTGATAGTGCAACTATTAATGCTATTACTGCCGCATCTCCAGATGTTTCTCTACTTGCTAAAGATGCAACACTTGTTACTCTTAGTGATAAAGTACCTGCCGATCTTACCGTAAGTAGCAATAAACTTCTAGTAGACGGTAGCGGAGTTACACAGCCAGTAAGTGCCGATTCTCTCCCACTACCTACAGGTGCAGCAACTGAAACAAGTCTAGCTGCGGTGAAAGCTGCTGTCGAAATCATTGACAATGCTATCTCTGGAAATGAGATGCAAGTTGATGTTAAGACACTTGAAGGTGTAATTGATTCAAACAACAGTTATTCTGGAACACTTGATCCCGGTGCAATCTTTACTGGTAACTGGACAGAAATTAAAGATTATAACTCCATCAATCTTGGCGTTCATTCTGACGCTAACAGTGCGACAGACGGACTAAGAATTCGTTATTCAGCCGATGGCGTTTCTGTACATCACGAACACGTTTGGACTTTTTCCGCTTCCTCAAATGGAGTCGGTTATCAACTAGCTGCCGAGTTTAGATACTTTAGTGTTCAATATACAAACGGTGCTAGTCCTGCAAACCTCGTTATTGTTGCCAACCTAAAGCCAACATCTCTATCTCCATCTAGCTATAGAGCAAGTAGACCATTTACATCAGAATCGCAAGTAATTCTAACTAAAGGAATTATTAGCGGCGTTACTACTGCCGGTGGTGGCGGATTCGTAGATGTTAAGGTAAATCCATCTGGAGCACTTGCCGTACAAGCAGAAGTCACCTCTTCAACGCTTCCTACCGGTGCTTCTACTGAAGCCAAGCAAGATACTGCAAACCTTCACCTTTTCTCAATTGACAGCAAGCTACCAAACCTCTCAGCGAGTTTCGGAGCACTTCTAGTTGACGGTTCAAATGTAACACAGCCTGTTAGCGCAACTGCTCTTGATATCCGTGATCTTGATTTTGCCACTGATAAAGTTGACGCTACCGGGTCCACAGTAGCACTCGATGCTGCAACACTTGCCGCACTAGAGAATGTCACCATTGACACTGCCGGTCTAGCCACCGATGCTAAACAAGATACCGGAAATGCGTCCCTTGCGTCTATCGACGGTAAGCTACCTTCCGATCTCACAGTCAGTTCAACCAGACTTCTCGTAGACGGAAGCGGAGTGACCCAACCTGTCAGCGCAACAGACCTAGATGTGCGCGATCTAGCGTTTGCTACCGACAAGGTTGACGTTACCGGTTCGACTGTCGCACTAGATGGTCCAACTCTAGCCGCACTTGAAAACATCAATGTAACAGTTGATCCTTCAGGTCTTGCCTCTGAAACTACTGTAGCATCTATCGACGGTAAGCTACCTTCAGGACTAACAGTTTCAACCGACAAACTCCTCGTAGATGGTAGCGGCGTTACTCAGCCTGTATCCGCAACCGATCTAGATATCCGTGATCTCAGCTTTAGCACAGACAAAGTTGATGTATCTGGTTCAGTTGTTGCACTAGATGCTGCATCACTTGCTGCACTTGAAGATATCACAGTCGTAGTAAGTAATGAAGTTGAAATTAGTAACGACGCTAGTAACCCGCTTCCTGTCAGCGGTACGGTAGCACTCGATGCTGCAACTCTAGCTGCCCTTGAAAACATTAATGTTACTGTCGATCCTTCTGGTCTTGCATCAGAAGCAACCCTTTCTTCTCTAAACGGCAAGGTAACTGCTGTAGATACTGGAAACGTAACGGTTGTTTCTTCTGCACTCCCCTCTGGAGCAGCAACAGAAACCACACTTGGGGCAATCAAAACCGCTGTCGAACTTCTAGACGATGCTGTTTCAGGTAGCGAACTACAAGTTGACGTTGTTGCAAGCCTTCCTGCTGGTTCTAACACCATCGGTAAAGTCGATGTAAACAGCCTATCGGTTGTCGATCTTCTAGACGCAAACATCCTAGACACTAGCTCTACTAACATTCCCGGTAGCGTAAGTGCCGCACTTACGGTTGTTTCAAGTCTAGCTTCCAACGTAAAGAAAATGCAAATTCTCGATACCACAGGTGCTTTCATCGGACTTTATGTCGCAGATGCTCTAGCACTTGTAATCGGACCCGGTTCAGACCAAACAATCGAACATTCAATCGCTTCAGGATCAACCATCAAGCTAAAGCGTCTTGACGGAACCGCTGCAATTGATTCAGGTATTGTTGCTATTAACTTTTTAGGGTAAGATATAGACCGGCAATAACTTCCGAAAGGAACTAGCTAAAGGAGCTACTTAATGCCAGCAACAATTTTTCAGGGTAGTAAGGTAAAAGCCTTAAAAGATACCCTCAGTCTAAACGGTAAATCGGACCTCATCAGTACCACTCTAAATCCTCCTGTAGACGGTCTAGTTGCCCCTGTAGGCTCTTTGGCACTCAGTTCAGTCAACGGTAAGGTGTACAAGAAAACAGGCTCTAATAGCACAGACTGGAGTGAATTGGGAGCAGGAGGAGGAAGCGGTAGTCCAAACGACATTCCTGAAACCTCTTTCTCGCCAGTTAATAATCAGACCTCCCCGGCTAACGTTACAGGTCTAACGTTTAATAACGCACAGGTTCGTTCTTTTGAAGCACTTGTGTCTGTAGCAATTGACGCAACATCTTCTCTCTTTGAGAGTATTAAACTACACGGTATCCAGAAAGATTCAGGATGGATGATGAGTCAAACCGGTGTAGGTGACAATTCAGGTATTACCTTTTCTATTACCAGCACAGGTCAGGTACAATATGTCTCTGGCAATAATGCAGGGTTTACCAGTGCGACAATTAAATTTAGGGCCATTACAACTGGCCTATAATTAACAACTTATAATAGGGATATTACACATGGCCCATAACAGAAACATCAGCCAATTAGACACAGCACAATCGTTCAAGCGATCTTTTGATTGCGAACATGACGCTATTCGAGTTGTTCAAGCCGTGAACACCGAAATGGCGATTGAGATTCGTGCTGAAGAAGGCGATAGCGTTCTCTCTGTAGCCAAAACCCAATGCATCAAAGAAGAAGACGGTGAAGTAGATTGCCAGTCTCTCCGAAGGATTTGCAAGTACGGTGAAGGTGGATCGGTTCATGTTTCTCCAGATGGTTCATCTTGGGTAGAACTTCCTGTCGCCAATCTAGAAGTTAAGCAGCTTTGTGCCATGAAGGTTAAAGTTACCGGCTGTATGATTGTAGGACAATCCTAATGGCAAAGATTAAGACTTTCACAAGTTTAGACAATTCCACGGTCAACTTGAGTGCTGCTCCTGTCGAAAAGGAGATTGTAATTCAAGAAAAGATCGTGTATGTTGATAAGATTGTGGAAGTTCCAAAAGAAGTAATTAAAGAAGTTGAAAAACTCGTCTACGTTGATAAACCCGTTGAAGTGATTAAGAAAATTCACGTACCAATTGAAGTTCCGGTGGAAAAGCACGTAGAAAAGATTGTAGAAAAAATTGTAACAAAGGAAGTTCCAGTTGAGATTGTAAAAATCATGGAAGTTCCAAAACTTATCATTCGAGAAAAAGTTTCTAAATGGGCAATCCTAGCAATGGCAATTCAAACGGCTGTCATTCTAGGACTAATTCTAACTTAAATAAAATGTGTAAAGTTGAAAGCTGTTCAAACTCTGTTTATTGTAAAGAAAAATGTAAAAGACATTATCATTTAGAGTATAGAGAGTTAAACAAGGAAAAAATTAGTACTCAGAAAAAAAATTACAGAGAAATTAATAAGGAATCCTTAAAGAAGATTGCAAAAGAAAAAAGACAAACTTCTGAATATAAAGAGTATTTTAATAGTTACTTCAAAAAATGGTATCAAGAAAATAAAAAGGCTCATTCTAATAGAACGAAGAGATGGGTTGAGCAAAATAAAGAAAGAATGCAGAAGATTAGAAAAGAATGGGAAAATAATAATCTTCAAAGAGTTAGATTTAAAAATTCAAAAAGAAGGGCAATTAAGAAAAGATCAATTCCAAATTGGGCAAATAAAGAAGAATTGTATCAGGTCTACTTAAATTGTCCAAAAGGAAAACACGTAGATCATATTATACCTATTTCAAACAAAAATGTTTGCGGACTACATGTTCCTTGGAATTTACAATATTTAGATATTGAACAGAATTGTAGGAAAAGTAACAAATTTGACTTTACTTACGATAATAACACTTGGTTAACAACTAATAATAAGGAGTAATGACAATGAAAGATATGTTGGAAAAACTAATGGCTAAGAAAAAGCCTATGAAACTTGACGAAGATTATAAGTCAGCTAAAATGGATACACTAAAGTCGCTACACGAAGAAATGACTAAGATGATGGGCGACGACGTTCGTGGCCTCAAGAAAGTCACCGTAGCTGCTCCAGACGCTAAGGGTCTAAAGATGGGCCTTGAAAAAGCTGAAGACATGATGGAATCCAAAATGCCAGAAATGGAAGAAATGGCATCTGAAGAATCTGAAGAAGAGGAAGAAGGCGAAGAAGAAGCCATGTCCCTCGAAGAGATTGAAGAAAAGATGGCTGAACTCCAGAAGCTAAAAGAAAAACTTGCAATGAAAGCGTAAAGTATGGCTTTACCGTATTACACAACAGATACTCTAATTGAGCAGATTAAGCGCAAAGCGATGCTGCCTACCAATCAGTCCACGTTCACAGAAGAGGATTTTCTTGCTTTTGCGAACGAAGAGATGAAGGTAGGTATTCTTCCTAGCGTTCTATCTGTTCATGAAGAATTCTATGTGTTTACGGAAACCGTACCAGTCGTTCAGAACAAGTCTTCTTACGCTATTCCATCAAGAGCGGTTGGCGGTAGGTTACGTGATATCTTCTGGCAGGACGAAAATGGCAATCTAGTCGAAATGGCTAGGATTGCTCCAGAAGACAAATCAATTTACCAGCGCAGCAGTATTGGTACAAGTTTCATCTTCTTTTACGTAGAAAATAATAACATCGTTGTTACTCCACCGATCCAGTCAAATGCGAGCGGTAACTTTGTTTTTACTTACTTCATTCGCCCCAATGAACTCGTATCGGAAGATAGAATCGCTGTAATTAGTAATATTGCTCGGGATGAAATTGCAGGTACTATCACCTTTACTGTGGATGGCGTTCCTTCTCTATTCTCGGTAACTACCAGACTTGATCTTCTACAGTCCAAGCCCGGTCACAAGACACGTAACATTGATCTACTTGCAACTTCTATCAATCAAACTAACAAGACCATTACTTTCCTAAGTGCTGGAATTGACTCAGAAGTTGAAGTTGGAGATCACATTGCTCTAGCTGGCGAATGTATGATCCCTCAGTGTCCATCTGACCTACATCCTGTTCTAGCACAACGATGTGCCGCTCGTTGCCTTGAAGCACTTGGCGATACCCAAGGTCTTTCTAACGCTAACAGCAAACTTCAGGAAATGGAAGTCAAAAGTTTTGCACTTATCGACAATCGAGTTGAAGGTGCTCCTAAAAAAGTTGTAAACAACCGTGGTCTACTAGGTCGCTCAAGACTTAATAGACGCTGGTAATTCAGCTTAATCGTTGAATTTAAATTGTGAGGATGGATAATGTCTCAACAATCGGTACTCCTCAAAGCGCGCGGCCTCTACACCTTCCCAAATCAACTCTCAGAAGTACCGCAGGGAGCATTAGTCAAAGCCGATAACGTCATCATCAACCGGGATGGCGTAATTGAACCTCGACGGGGATTTGCTATCTATGGCGATGCTATGGGTGTCTCTCCTCTCCTCGACACAGCAAAACAGCTTCTAGTCTACAAGAACAGGATTCTACGTCACTTTAACAGTACACTAGAGTTTGACAACGGTTCTGGAACCTTTACAGCATTCACAGGTTCTATTGATGAAGTAGACGCAGGTCTAAGACTTAAATCTGTAGAATCTAACGGTAATCTATACTTTACTACTTCAACAGGAGTAAAGAAGATTTCTGAAACTTCCGGCGCAAACCTAACCGCAAATTCTATTACTAAAGCCGGTGGAGTGAAAGCACTTGACGCTCAACTTTCGCTCAATTCAGAACCGGGGTTTCTACCTTCTGAGAGTATTGTAGCATATCGTATTGTTTGGGGCATTAAAGATGCAAATAACAATGTGATTTTGGGTAGACCTAGTGAAAGTGTTACAATCTCTAACTCTCTTGTGGATTTGTTGATTGTAGATTTTAACAATTTAATGGTCGAACTAGAAGCTAACCCAACACTTTCTTATACTTATACATCATTAGATATTCCACAATACTCAACAGCTACGGTTGTTAGGGATAGCCTATCCAACCTATGCAATAATCTTGATATCGACTTGTCGAGTACCGATTTTACAACAATTAAAGCAGAGATCGACGCTCTTACCTTCTCAGAAATTCCATCTAATGCACAACTTAATGCACTAAAGGATGCATATAATGATGTTATTGCTCAGTTAAGCATTGTTCTTTCTGCACCTTTTCAAACCGCCACAGAGAGTTCGACAGTAAATGTTACTTTTACAGTTCCACAAGATATCACAAATCTGCACTTTTATCAGATTTACAGAACTGCGGTTTCAAAAGAAAAAGATGAACAAAACATTTTAATTAATCCGGGTGAAGAATTTGGTCTAGTTTACGAAGATAATCCAACTTCTGCGGAATTGTCCTCAAAACTTGTCACAGTTCATGATGTTACTCCCGATTCTTTCAGAAGAGTAAACCTTTATACTAATCCAAATACCGGAGAAGGTATCAATCAGGCAAACGATCCGCCACCTAAATGCAAAGACGTAACAATGTACAAAAATTACGTCTTCTATGCCAATACTGAAACAAATCAAAGACTAACAATTAACCTCCTAAGTATTACAAACTTTGTTCCAAACGTTTCAACTTTGAAAATCGTTGCGGGTGCGACGGAAAACATTTATACTTTTTCAGACGTTGAAGACGTAGCAACAAAAAAGGTTAAACTTTCAACAGCCGAGACAGTAGCCCAACAGGTAGACGAAACTGCGCGTTCTTTAGTGAGAGTAATTAACAGAAACTCTTCCGACAAAGTTTACGCATATTACATTTCTGGCGTTGACGATGTTCCCGGTGAGATTCTACTTGAATCAAAGGAATTGAATCAAGCTGCTTTTTACCTAAACGTAGGAAGTTCAACATATTCAGATCAATTCAATCCGAAAATTCCAGAATCAGGCGATGCCGTTATTTCGGACAACGATGTTGCACCAAATAGGATTTTCTATTCAAAAGTTAATCAACCCGAAGCTGTACCAATTCTAAATTATTTCGACGTTGGTCCTAGAGACAAACAAATTCAGAGAGTAGTTGCTCTTAGAGAAAGTCTATTCATTCTAAAAGACGAAGGTATTTACAGACTTAGTGGTGATAGTGCTCCGTTCGTTGTAAACCTTTTTGACAGTTCTACACTTCTCAGTGCTCCTGATAGCGCAACTGTTCTAAACAACCAGATTTATGCACTTACATATCAGGGAGTTGCACAAATTAGCGACACTGGTATTGCTATCATTTCAAGACCGATTGAAGATGAGTTGATTAAACTCAACAATCCTAGCTATCTTTCAGCGAAAACTGCTTCTTTTGGAATCGGGTATGAATCAGATCGCAATTATTACCTTTGGACTGTAAGTGATTTATTTGACACAGTTGCGACACAGTGTTTCAGATACAACATCTTTACTAACGCTTGGTGCAGGATGCCTATTGCTAAGACTTGTGCAATTGTAAATCCTCAAGACGACAAGCTATATCTTGGCGCAAGTGATACAAATTACATTGAAAAGGAACGCAAGAACTTTGATAGAACCGACTATGCCGATCGTGAATACGAACTCATTCTACCGGTCAGTGGCGTAAACGGTAATGTCATTTCTGTTCCTTCTGTGGCAAATACAGAAGTAAGCGATGTACTTGTTCAAACTCAATATCTAACTATTTCACAGTACAATCGTCTTCTTCTAAAACTAGATAGAGATGCTGGCGTTGCCGACTCAGATTATTACAATACTTTACATGCTGTAGCCGGTGATAACCTAAGAGTCAAACTAACCGACCTTGCTCAGAAACTTGACAATGATCCGGGTATTGATGACCCTACATTTGAGGCGGCAATTAGTTCATTCGGAACAAGTTTTTCACAAACACAAGCAGCATTCAACGAAATTGTTGAGAAACTTAACACAGATGAAGGCGTAGTTTATAGCAATTATCTAAGTTCAGAAGGCACTGTTGAACTAGAAATTGCAATCTCAGAAGTAAATAAAAAGAACTTAACCATCACTACACCATTTGCGTATCCATTTATTGCCGGACCAATCATCCTTTACAAGAGGATTCAGTGTGTTGTTCAGTATACACCACAGACATTCGGCGATCCTTCAATGTTAAAGCAGGTTAGCGAATCTACAGTACTATTTGAAAAAACCTCATTCTCTCAATGCAATCTATCATTCTCAACGGATTTAAACCCAAGTTTCGTTACACATACCTTTTATGGTAACGGAAATGGAATCTTCGGAAGCGGTGTCTTTGGAGCCAACATCTTCGGTGGTGATGGAAATTCTAAACCATTCCGAACGTTAGTTCCAAGAGAAAAGCAGCGTTGTAGGTTTATTAATGTAAAAGTTGAACATTCTATTGCACGAGAAATCTTTGCAATCTTCGGTATTTCATTAACAATCGCACCAACCAGTCAAAGAGCGTATAAATAATGAAACTACAAGGATTTAAACGCATTGTCAAAGAAAACTTTCCTTCCGAGTATCATAGTCTAATTGAGGCTATTGCTGGAAGCGTGAACGATTTTAGCGATGACGTTGCTAATGCTTTTAATAAGAGAATTACGGTAGAAGATAACCTAAACATGGAATACCGTCAACTACAGGTTACGGTAAGTTCGGCTGGAACTCCAATTGGAACAGTTGAATTTAAATCAAATCTAGCAACCCCGGTAAAAGGTATTAGTATCATTAGAGCGGACAACTTATCCAGCACAACAGTATATCCAACTAGTTCGCCATTTATAACATATTCATCAGATAATAACATTATAACTGTTAAACATATTACGGGACTTGTTGCTAATAATAAGTACAGACTGCTTTTACTTGTATTAGGTTAACAACTTATATTAGGGAGATTGTCCTTTGCCTGTCGTTTTTAAGCAACCAGAAAAAGAAGATCAGGAAAATCAACAGCCACAGTTGAATGTTGGCGCAGTTGCTCCTATTACTCCGACCTCTCCCAACAAGTCAAAACAACCAAATACGCCTAGTACTTCAGGCAGTTTTACAAATTTAAAAAACTACATCAATGCCAACAAAAACTTTAATGAAGGTGAAGGTTTAGCGGGTAAGATTGCTACAAAACTTAGCGATGAAGATCAAAAAGTAAAAAATCAAGTTAAAGATGCTACGACTACTTTTAACACTGAACTAAATACAGCAATGGAGCCAATTAACAAAGGTAAAGACCTTGTACAACAAGCTGTAGATAATCCTATAAATTTTATTCAAAATCCAAATAATGTAAGTTCTGTTGTTGCTGCGAGAGATGCTGACTATAAAGGTCCAAAAAGTCTAATGGACCTACGAGGTCGTCAAAACCAAAGTGCTCTAGAATCTAGTCTAAATAACTTGACTGATAGAACAAACCAAGCTAGAACCGAAACCGGTCGGTTTAACTTGCTTAGAAGCATGTTCGGTAGACCTACTTATAGTTCCGGTCAACAAAACCTAGATAATCTATTGATTCAGGGACAGCGCGACCAACAACAAAAAATGAATCAAACCGGCTTAAATGCTCTAAAAACTAAAAAAGAACTAGAAACCGAAGCATTCAATGCATCGACACTTGGAACAAACGCATCGAACGATGCTGATAGTATTCGCCAACAAACACAAAAAGCGTTGAATAATCGCGTTCTACAAGAACAACAGGCCGTTAAAAACGCTTTGGAACAAGCTAGAGTCAATCAAGACAAATCTCTATACAACTTAATTAAAGGACTTCAAAGCGGACAAATTAGGGAATCAGATGCAACAAAATTAGGTCTTGTTGATGGACAAAATATTTACCTAAACAGCTTGAAGGACTTAGTTAGCAGAGGAGTTGATCCCACTGTAGAAACCGTTGCTACTAAACAGAATTATGGTAATATCGACGCACTTAGAAAGCTAATTGGAAACACTTATACTCAAGAAACTTCCGGCGTTCTAGATCAGTTTAAAGATATTTCAAATGCAGACAAGTTTGATCCAAGTAACTATAATGTAAATGTTGAACCTATCTTAACAAATACACGAGCAGCACAAGCTGACCCTCTACAAAAAACAATTACAGATATTAAAGGTGCAATACTTAAAACCCAAGAAAACGAAAAAGCTGCTATTCAAAATATTGAACTGCTCAAAAAACAGAATCCTGAATACGCTGATTATTACGATGAGTTAATGCAAAAAACTCGAAATGATTACGCTAAGTTCTATAAAGAACGAGAGATTATGTTAAATGCGGCACAAGAAGATTTCACCAAAAAATTCGGTAGAGCCGTTCCTATTAATGTTTTAGGTTCTGATGTTGCAAGCATTGATGATTTCGATCAGACCGATCCTTTAACTGGTATGAAAAAAGGCGAACAACTACTTAATAGTTTAGGTTTATTACGGAGTAAATGATGGACCCGATTACAATGAGTGCTTTAGCAGGTTTAGGAGGACCACTACTAGGTGGTATTTTCGGTGGATTGCTAAACAATTCAGACGAAAAAAAGGCAGAAGAATATCAGAAAAAAGCATTTAATGTCATTGAGGCGTTAAAACTTCCTACTCTAGAAGAACAACAAATTGCACTACAAGGACTAGTAGATGCCGGTGATCTAACACCGGAAATGCTTGAAACCATTTCACTAGATCGTAGTGCGATGGAGAATGTTGCGACTGATCCAAGACTACGTTCTGCTCAGATGAATGCTTTAGAAAGGCTAACACAGCAGGGTCAAGAGGGTCTAACAGCAATGGATCGTCTTGCTCTTACTGAGATTTCCAAAGAAAACGAACGTGCAACACAGGCACGTAATGCGTCTACTCTCATGAATATGGCGCAACGTGGTATGGCAGGAAGCGGTGCTGAACTAGCTGCTCAACTCGCCAGCAATCAATCAGCAGCCGAAAACGCACAGTCTCGTGGTCTTAACGTAGCTGCACAGGCTCAACAACGTGCTCTAGAAGCAACTATGCAGGGTGCTAACCTAGCCGGTACAATGCAAGGTCGTGAATTCGATCAACAATCTGCCGTTGCCAGAGCTAAGGATGCTATCAATGAGTTTAACGCTCGTAATCGTCAAAATGTTGCACAGTACAATGTTGGTAACAGAAACGAAGCGGCTAAATACAATCTAGCCGATAAACAACGTATTTCTGATTCTAACGTCGGTCTAGCTAATCAACAACAAATGTACAACAAGAGCCTTATTGGTACTCAGTACGAAAGACAAAAGGATTTAGCTGAAACCAAGGGCAAGTTGTACGATACTACTTCCAAGCGTTATAGCGATGATGCAAATGCTACCGTAGATCGTTGGGTTGGCGTTGGTAAGGCTGGCAGCGAAGCTGCATCTAACGCCTTGACAAAAAAGAAGAATCCTGTTACAATGGCTGAAGGTGGACAAGTTCCCGGTAAAGCTGAAATGGAAGGCGATCATCCTGCTAACGACAAGGTTCCAGCAATGCTTTCTCCCGGTGAAGTAGTGATCCCACGTAGTGTTCTAGACGAAGCAGATCAGGTTATTCTAAACTTTATTAAGAAGGCAAGGAAGGAAGGATAATATGGACAAGAAAAAGAAAAAACTTCCAGACCTTATTGTAGAACCCTACACCGAACCAAAGGAAGCAAATCCACTCATCGTGGAACCTATTGATCCAAATAGTCCAGAAATTCTACGTCAAATGCTTGGTCGTCAACCTGCCTCAGACGACGGTCTAATCGTTGAACCTATCACTGAAGAAGACCTGTATCAGTATGGTGCTCCAATCAACAATCCAAAGCGTCCTACCGATCTAATCGTTGAACCTGTAATTGGAATGGCACAAGGTGGTCAAGTTCCTAACATTATGGACACCCTCAAAAAACTTGCGGGATTTGGTCCCGATGTTTATGAAGCTAGACGCAAAAAAGAAGAACTCGATGAGAGTATTGCAAATGGAGAAATGGCACTACCTTTCGGTGGTGTTCTAGATAAAATGGCTTTACCTTACGGCGGTCTAGTTGGTAAAGAACTTGAGGACACTGCCAACAAGCAACTTGCCGCAATGCAAGCCGCTAAATCCCCTCAGTCAATTGCTGCAAACAAATCCGCTTCACGATCACCTGCTTCTATGGCAGATTCGGTAAAAGTTGAAAAATCCGCAGCTTCTTCTCCAGACGAACCGTTAAAGATTGATCCTTCAATTCTACAGCAACAAAAATCAATTTCACCCTACGGTGACGATCTAAGCGATGCTGCACTAGCTCAAGCACAACAAGCTGGTGAAAATCAGCGCATGACTGCTGGATTTCTACGCGCCGGTAACACACTAGGACAGGCACTAACCAACGGTCGTGTTAAAGCTGACAACTCATTTGCTGAACAAATGGAGAAGCAAGCCGGACAAGATGTTACCGATATTGTAAATCGTAGAGAGGCTAAGGATAAAGACCTCAATCGTCAAAAAAATCTAATGGAACTCAGCAATGCTGAAGAAATGAACAAAGCTGACAGTCCTGTTAGTATTTCTGTTCGTGAAGGACTTAAACAACTATTTCCAAAAATTAAGATTCCAGATAACGTTTCAGCACAGCAGCTTGTTAACATGGGTATAAACTTTGGTACACTAATTGCAGCTAAAGAAAATGCAGATGCTCGTCGTGAAGCGTTTGCTCAACGTGCTCAAGATCGAGCAGATTTACTTGAACTTAAAAAAGAAGAAAAAGCAAAACTTGAACCAAAACAATCTGAAAAAGTTAATGAATTTGAAACTTCTATTGATAGCATGAGAAATGCGATAAGTCTTCTCGGAAATAACTCAAATTGGGTAGGTCTGGTTGACGGTGCGGTGCCTGATAAAGTTGTATCTGGCGATCAAACTGCATTCAGGGCTGCAATTGGTATGATGGCAGATGCATATCGTCAACTCATTACCGGTGCAGGTGCTTCTGATAAAGAAATTATCCGACTCGCTGGTAGGCTTCCAAACGAATATGATACATACGATCAATTCCAAAAGAAAGCAAAACAATTTATTGATACAGTTGAACGAGGAAGAAGTCGTTACGTAAACAACCTTGAAAAACTTGGTAAAAATGTTTCACAGTATAAACAATATCAACCTCTTGAATCCTCAAATAAAAAGATTTTAGTATCAAACGGAAAAGAAACTCGTGAAATTGATCCATCTGATTTAGCTTATGCGGAAAAAGATGGTTACTCAAGGGTAAAATAAATGAGCAACTGGAAAGAACGTTCAAAAGTTATTACAGACGATTCATCTGATTCCAAAGCCTCAAGCTGGAAGGACCGATCTTCAGTTTTTTCTGATACAGCAACTCGTGGTCCTGCCATTCAAGATGACATTGAACTCGTTGAAACTGTTGGTGATACCATTAGGGGTGCAGCGCAAGGTGCTACCTTTGGTTTTGCTGATGAAATCGAAGGCGGTCTAGGTGCCGCTGGTGATGTTTTGATGGGTAGATCAACCCTTGAAAACATCATGGATTCTTATAGAGCAAATCGCGATGCTTCCCGTCAACAATACGACATTGCTGCCGAGCGAAGCCCTACTGCAACAACTCTTGGTAATATTGGCGGCGGTATTCTATCAGGCATTGCGACAGCAGGTCTTGGTGGTGCAGGTGCAGCAGCTAATACTGCCGGTACTCTACAAAAAATACTAAACGCTTCTAAAGTTGGTGCCGCTGGCGGTGCCGTTGCTGGCGTTGGAACAAGCGAAGGCGATCTTACTAAAGGTGAACTAGGAAGAGTTGCAGCGGATACTGTAGATTCTACTCTAGCCGGTGCTGTGATTGGCGGCGGTTTACAAGGTGCAGTACAAGCAGGTAAGGCCGGTCTAGGTGCAGCAAAGGATGCAATTGATTTCGTATCAGATTTCGATCTAGTCAAGAGAAATCGTGATATGTTTAAACTCGGTTGGCAAAAGCAAAGTGCAGTAACCGAAAGCGGTCTAGACGAGTTAAATAAAAACGCCGATGATGTTACTAGAAGTCTAACCGAAAAGATTCGTTTAGGTATTAAACAAGCTGGCGATAACATTGAGGAAGCCGAAAATCTCGGGAAGAGCAAAGGTGTCAAGTTCAACTTTGAGGAACAAATCGGTCAGCTTAAAGAGCAAATTGAGACACTCAAAAACCTTGACGATCCAACCGCAGCTAAGAATGCCAAAATCCTAGAAGACTATCTTGACAATCTTCTCAAAGGCAAGGAAGAGATTGTTCCAGTTCAGTATAGCAAATATACACCCGAAAAGAAGGTTGAGGCAACTCCCTCTGCTCGTCAAAAACTAGAAGCTGAAGCTGAGAAACTCACTGAAAATGCCAGAATCAAAGGTGAGAATGCAAGATTCAACATTCAGGAATCCGAAGACGGTAAGTTTATCAGTCTAGTTAGAACTAGCGACGAACCTATTAGCAATGCTGAACGGGCTGTCAAAGCACCTGATAGTTTTACAACAAAACAAGTACCAAATGAAAAGGTTCTAATTGTAAAAGATAATACACCAAAAGCTAAAGAACGTCTACAGCTAAAGCTAATTGAACTAAAGAAAAAGAATCCAGATAAGACTTACGAACTTCGTCATGACAAAAACGAAGGTGTTTATGAAATTGTAGACACCAGTCCAAAGACCGTCGTTGATGAAGTTATTCCCGGTGAGATTTCTCTAGATAGAAATCCAGAGGGTAGTTATAAGACAAACCTTAATGTCAAAACAGTTGACAACACTCCCGGCACTCCAGAAACTAGGATTCCGGCACAGCGCGGACCTATTGTTGAAGAAACTGCAAGTCGTCGTGTTGGTGGAATTAATCCTAAAGAAGTAGAATTTCAAAAGGCTTTGGAAATCAAAGACACACTCAACAAGTACAGCGGTACTTCACGAGGTGCTCCAATGCTAGATGACCAAGGTGCAATCAATACTGTTAAACAAGTTACAGGACAGATTGATGAGCAACTAAAGCAGTCAACCGAAGAACTACGTGGTGCCAACAATCAGTATCAGGCAATGAGCCAAATCTTTGAAATCTTAGGAATTAAACCTAAAGATTACGTCAAAGACCCTGTTACCGGCGAACTCAAAAAGCTAAAGGTCCGAGCAGTAAACAAAGTTGAAAATGCTATTAAAAACGTTGCTGTAGAAAACAAATCAGGACGTTCTGCTGCTCAAAAAGTAGACGAAGTACTAAAGCGTCTAGAACTAGTTGATCCCGAAGGTGCAAAACAACTACGTGGTCAAATTCAAACAGTCTCTCGTAACCTTGATCTAGCCGATCAAGCAAGGAAGTTCAACATTGCCAACCCTGCAACTTGGCTTAAATCTGGTACTCTAAAGTTATCTAACGTTGGAGGTTTAGGTGCAAGAAAAGTCAGTGACGTTGTTGGAGGGGGACTAAAAAGCATTTCAGATGCAACTCCGCAACAGCTAAAATCAATCACTCAAGATTTAGTTCGTGCTGGTGGTAAAAAACTTAAACTTGTTCAACCGCTAATGGATGCAATGAAAAAGGATTCTGTAGGACGAAATGCAGCAATCTTCGCCCTACTACAAAATCCCGAATACCGGGAAATTCTTGACGAATACATTGACGTTAACCAATCAGGGAAAACCGACGATACTGAATAATTAGGGGTATACTATGTCTGATGAACGGATTCTTGACAAGCTAGATAAAATGGATGATCGACTCAACCACATTGACATTACCCTAGTCAAACAGGAGGAGAATCTTAAAGAGCATATGCGCCGAACATTGATTGCCGAAGAGTCAATTGAAGTGATTCGCACCGAACTAAAGCCAGTGAAGAAGCATATTCACATGATCGAAGGTGGTCTAAAACTACTTGCTTTGGTCAGTCTTTGTGCTACAATCCTAAAGTCATTCGGCCTTATTTAATATCTTTAAGTCAATTAGAGCAATTAGAGTATTCTCAATCTCATTTGCATCTCTGAAACTCTTTTGCTCTAGATAGTCTTTGACCTTTTCCGCTTCCTTTAGCATATCATTTGCTTTAGTGATTGCAAAGATATCTCTGTTCCTTGAGTTATTCCTGTCGTAGCAGTCCTTACGTTGCTTTTTGGTACGATGTAGGTTCTTTCTCGAATAGTTGCCATTCTTAGACTTCTTAAAACTGGCACTGTTGTATTCTTCGCTAAACTTATTAAGCCACTCTTTTTCTTCAGGCGTAAGTTTGTTGAGATAATCGTAATCGATCAGTTCTTGTCTAACTTTTGTATTGACTTTCTTACTTAGACCCGGATACTTCGTCTTGTTTCGCTTTGTCATCGTTTAGCTCTTTTACTTTTTCCAGAATAGTGATAATCTTCATATTAACCTTATATGCGTTGTTGTCGATTTTAAGAAATCTACCAACCTCGTTGCTGAACAATTCTCTACTTAGAGGACTGTCAGCGTACATACAATACGCATCGTAAAGCAATTTCTTATCGACAGCATTTCTACCCCGAGCAATTCCAATTTCCTGAAAGAAGTTAATGATAGAAGATACATCTTTCTTGGGACCGCCCTTTTTCCTGTCTGTATGTTCTACAGGTACAGGTTTGGCCTTCCTAGCTAACTCAATTAGCTGATCTTCTGTTAGTTCTTTCTTCATTGGCTATTGATCTTACCATGTGCGAACATGATTAGAATTGCTGTAGCTGCACCAACCAAAAACATTGGAATACCATCCAACTTAGTAGTGCCGTTTAAGAGTTTCTCGTTCTGCTTTTGGCAAATCTCGATTCTCTTATTCTGTATCATATCATTTGCTTCGTAACTTTTCAAAAGATTTTCATAACTTGTATTAAGTTGTGTTGAAAACTCTAGCTTTTTATCCATCAAGCGAAACTTCTTCTCCATGTCAGGAGAGACAAGGTATCCTGTAAATGGTGCAGCCTGACCCTGTTCCAAGTATTTAACATCTTGAGCAAAGACCAAGGAGGGAACCAATAGACTGATTAGAACAATGCTAGGAAGTTTCATACACCCTCATGAAAAAAGTGGCCCCATCTTTTGACAGGACCACTTCTCTTCTACTTTTTATTCCAATAATCTTCCACTTCTTCCGGGGATAGATCATCTTCATTTACTTTGGCATCTTTAAGTTTCTGAATGTTATTCTTTTGTCCTTGAATATCAGCTTCAGATACTTTCTGTTTCTCAGCTAAAAGAGCATCTTCCTTTTGATACTCAGCATTTTCTAGCTTCGCTTCAACCCTTTTCCGTTTGGATCGTTCGTAGAACAACCATCCTACTAGGACCGCAACTGCTGCTAGAAATACTTCTTTTAGCCTTGACAACATAAGATTACCAAGTTAACTTAATTCGTTCGCGCATACGGTTATTACCAAGATTCATGTTATTAAGGGTATTTGAATCTAGCGTTACAACCGCATCAATCAGCTTCTCCGCAAGTGCATCTTCTGCATCAATCCAAAGTTCACGGCTGGTTTTAGCTTTGAACTCTGCATAGGTTTGACCTGCTCGCGCTGCTGTATGATGATCCATTTTATCTACGTAACGCTGTAGGAAGCTGAAGCGCGATACAACCTTATCTAGTTCGCCCTGTACAAGCGCACCTACAGATGCAGGATGGAACATGATAATTGATCGATCTACCGCATACCTCTCTTTACCGTATTCTAGGATCATTGCTGCCATCGAAGCACATAGCTGCACACAAACTGTGTAAACTGGTGCTTGTGACGCTTGCATTTCTGAGATAATTCTGGCACCATCGATCACGCTTCCACCGGGAGAATCTAGGAGAAGATAAATGGGCTTAGAAGTACTTTTCGCGTTAGCATCTCGAATACCCTTAATTACTGCGTTTGCTGTGTCAAAGTTGACTTCATCGGCAAGAACGATGACACTGCCTTTTTTCAGGTTGAGATTTGTAATTTCTAGTACTTTTTGTTGGATTTTAGGTGCGGTAGGAGCAATTGCAGTAGGTTGTTCAAGTGTTCGTCGTGGCGATTCTGCAATGTCTGGAAGATTATTGCGGTTGAGGTTATAGGCAATGAATGCACCTAGAGATGTGCCTAGAATTAGTAGGAGTAGACGTTTCATTCGGTTTCTTCTTTCTTGTCGATTTTTTTAATGACAGCCTTACTTGTGTGTTCAAATGCATTGCCTAGAACAAACGCGCCGTAAAGCGTTTCCATTAGGTTTAAAAGGTTAGGTGGAATATCCCCATTGAGGTATGTAATGAACAACCCTGTAGCAAGGATAACCGCACCGCTTAATAGTTTACGTTTTTTGGAAAAATCCATTCTCTGATATTAACAATTAACAATGTTAAGATCAAGACTTTTTATTTCGTCTTTCTGAATTTTCTTTATTGGTTTTTTGAGTGTGACAAGGTTTACATAAATATTGTAAATTATTTTCGTCACATAATAAACGTTTAACCCATGTATCTAAATCTATATAACCAATCAAAGGGTCAACAACCGGTTCAATATGGTCTAGATGAATTTTTTTAGGTGAAAACCAATTTTTACAGATATTACACTCATATTTACCAATAGCTTTGTTTGCACGTTGACGAGCAATTGATGCCATTGGAGTTTTTTTCCAAGCGCGTCTAATTGTATTTTTAGCAAATTCTATTGGATCAAAACTTTCTTTTGGCTTAATAAGTTTACAAATTCCACAAGTCGGAACAACATTTTTAATATCAATAGGTAATTTTTTATCAATTACACTGAAACAAATTCCAGTTCTAGGGATATGATTTCCACACTTATGACAGTTTTTCTTTCTCAATTCTAGAACTTGTTCTTCAGTTAATAAAACTTCTTTTTTTTGTTTTCTTAACCATCTTCTAAATTGAGCTATGGCTGCTTTATCTGTAATTTGATATCTTAGTTGTGCTTCTGCTTTTTGTTTTTTTCTTTCTGGATGTAACCTATTCTTCTTTTCAAGAATTGATTTTTTTTCTTTGATTTTTGGCAGTTGTTGATAATGCTTATCGCAAAATCCTTTTGAATAATGTATATTTTTACAACCTTCAAATGTACATTTTTTTCCTAAACTATCTCTAGAAGGTTTTTTTAGACTAGGAAATTCGTTAAGTCTACCTTGCTTCCTCATTAATAAGTAATGATTCAAACATAAACGTCTTGATTTAATCTTACTTGTTTTACAATCTGGATAAGTACAACTCATCACATTAACAACCTCTATATAAAGTTGTTAATTTTTATGATCGATTTATACTAACTCTTTGCTGTAACCCGATAATCACAACTCTCACATCGAATAAGTTTTCTGACCCCGATATCAACTTCAACTAGCTTACCATTACAGCTAGGGCATCCCTTTGCTTCATTGACAGGTTGTGCAATCTCGCTCTCTTCAAGTTCAAGTTCGATTGAACGTTCTTCCAAATCCTCGTATTGGTGCTGTCGTTTTTGCGCTCTTGCTAGTTCTTTTTTCAGGTGTCTAATCTGTGACTTCAGGCCTTTGTTTTCTGCTCTAAGGTATTCTACTTCACTACGTTCTTTACTTTTTGCCATTTACTTTCCAGATGAACCAAAACCGCCCTGTCCGCGCTCAGTCGTGGTGAGTTGATCGTATGACACTTCTACAAATTCAGCTTGAGCATAAGGAACGATCACCAGTTGTACCACCCGTTCACCCGCTTTATACAGGTTAGGAAGTTCACCTTTAAAGTGTGTTGTTTTAAAACGTGCTGAGAGAGGCCCTCGGTATCCGCTATCCACAACCCCTACACAGTTGGTAAGCATCAAGTCCTTGTTGCTGACGCTTGATCTAGGAAATAGCAGACCTACATATCCTTCTGGAATTTCCACAGCTAAACCAAACTCATAATTATAATATGGAACAGGAACACTGTCCACATAATTATAGCTAATTGCAGTCAGGTCAAACCCGGCATCGCCAGCTTTGGCTGTTTTAGGAGTTACCGCTTCTGGATGAAGTTTTGCGAACCGAACTTTCATTTCTTATCTCCTAGATTATTAGCATCCACAATAAACTGCTCTAGGCTTGCTTTTAGATTTTTAAGAGTTTTGACACTGTAAGAGATTTCTCTGGAAGGACTATTGAACACTTTCTTTTGTTCTTCCAAGTCTCTAATATAATTATCAATTATTGATGAAACAAAGCTAACGTCTACCTTCATTTTGTTCCTCGATATATTGCTTTAGATAACAACACGCATCGAGTAGTTCTTCGTACAGGTCTTGTAGGGCATCTCTGCCGTTAAACGCTTGCAGTGGAATCCCGTAAGTCTGAATCCCCTTCTGCATTCGTTCCTCCAAGTCCTTCTGTACTAATTTCACTATTGGAGTGTTGTAATTCGGTTTTGGGTTTGGTTGACTCATGTCGTTCCTTTACAGTACAAATGGATTCTTTGAGATAAATGTCAATCAATTCCGCAGGTTCAGAAACATTGAGAATTTCATTACCAGCATCGACAATCGTTTCACCGTGAACAGATGACTGATATGAATGAATAGAATTCACATTTACTCGAATAGGAGCATCTGTGTGTTTATTTGTGAGGGTAATAAATTGAGTGAATGACATAAGACAATCTTAGCTATTTTTGCTAAGAACATCAAGAATCTTGTTAAATTTTTGATACTTGTATTCGGCTTCCTCTAATAGCTTAACTTGCTTCTCTGTCAAATTAAGTTCTGGAAACTCAAACGAATAGGCATGAAACTTCTCATGCAGGTAAGTCTTGTAAGTCTCAGTTGGTGACTCGCCTTTTTTAATAACAATTTGTTTCTCGTGAAAGCGACACTCACCCACTTGCTTAGGATCGGTAAAGCTATCAATAAACAAAATCTCGTATGTCACATCTCGTGTGATACGAACTCGTGCAGGAATTAATTTAATTAAATCAGCACGTTTCATTAGACTTTCCTTCGGAGGCTGCTTCTCTTTTCCTTGGTAAATTCATTATCGGAACTTCTTGACCAAGCACCGCAACCATTACAAACGTAACGTTGATATTTACCTGTTGATGTATATGCGTAACCACGTTTAGTGAATTTAGTGCTACCACAGTTACAAACAGAATCTTCTTCGTCGTGATAGAGATTAAAGTTTACAGTCTGATCCCAAGGTGATAGGATGTTGTATAGTTCCTCAAGGGAAAGAACGTCATACCGGTTATACTTTTCCATCTCTTCCCATGCTTCGGGATTACCAGCTAGACACTCTTTCCAAAGTTCAAACCCTGAGAATTTGTTATGCTTGAGTTTCTTGTATTTCTTGCAAAGTTTGTTGGTCATGTATTCGAGTTTATTACTGGTAAACCCAAATACTTTCCTAGCAATTACAACGGTATCAATGTGCTTGTATGGACTAGGAGGTTTCATGCCGTTAATTACAAAACGAGCATTTAGCTTCTTAGAATCAAACTTCTTACCGTTCTGTGTAATTACAACGTCTGCCTCATCCAGTAGCTTCCAGATGCCTTTCAGAAGTTCCTTATCGTCTTCGATGTTCCTGCGACCGCGCTGATCCTGATACATGACCTTGCTTGGAGAATCGCCTAGCCATTTAGCTGACCAGCTTAGGACAAACCAATCCTGTTTGATCTGATTAAGACCAATGTTTTGTTCCCAAAGACTCCAAACGTTTGCCAGAACAGGAGCAGTCTCTACGTCAAAAATTAATACTTTAGGTTTTTTACTCACCTTTAATTCCTCGTTCTTTCAAGGCTTTTTTACATCGTGTCTGGTGAGATTCTAGAATTCGCTTTTGTTGTCTCATAGTTACTAGAATTTCTCTAACTGGAGTATAAACTTCAAATAGTTCCAATCCTTTGATCGACAATGCAACAATATGAAGAATAGATTCCAAATGACTGATGTACAATTTTAGTTTCTTAACGTCCTTAAAGTCCTTAATTTTGTGAACGTTACTTGCCATACGTACCGGTTTTAGGACATTGCCTACCTTTTGATACATTACTTGTTACCGTGTGCGGTTCCCTCTACGGCACCGCCAGTAGTAACTTCAGCAAACTCTGTAAACTCTCTAAACTCTTGAATATTTGTCGCACCAACGTAAGACAACGCGCTTCTCAACCCGCCCTCAAACTGTTGAAGGACTTTGCTCACCGGACCAGTGTAAGGGATTTTGTAAGCATCCCCTTCGTATGATCGATGCTGTGCAATTTTACCCTGCACCTGATAGGATTCGGTAGATGCACTACCCCTGTACTTCTTAAATCGACCGCTAGGAGTGTCAATTAGCTCGCTAGGACTTTCATCACATCCTGCAAACAAGCGTCCCATCATTACGGTCGTTGCTCCCGCTGCAATAGCCTTTGCAAAATCCCCACTATTACGAATCCCGCCATCAGCAATGATAGGAACCCCCACATTAGAGCAATCAAGAACACTAGCGAAAGTAGGAAGACCAGCACCAGTGACCACTCTTGTAAGACAAGCAGAACCTCCACCAATGCCAACTTTATACGCTTGAACATCTTTATCACTTCCGAGATGGTGAATAAAATCGCGGATTGACCTAGACGTTGCGAAGTTACCCACAATGAGTTGTGAACTGTGATGGAGCAGCTTCCTAAGTTCACTGGTTTGCTTTACAACTTCCATCGATGCACCGTGTGCAACATCGATCAAAAACACATTTGCCCCTGCTGCATACAGGGCTTCAGCACGTTCAAGTTCTTTATCACCCAAACCAATCGAAACAATTGGCTTATTTTTAACGTTAGACGCTGTGATAAACATCTTGACATTATTTTCAATACTGGTAAAACGATGAAGTGCTCCAACTGCACCGTTATCCGACATAGCAACTGCCATCCTTGACTCGGTAACGGTATCCATGTTAGAACTAATAACAGGAATGCTCAGATTCATTCCACAGAAAGATTGAGAGATATCAACGTCCTTACGCGACTTGACGTAAGAAAACTGAGGAACAATAAGAACATCATCAAAACTGAGAGTTTTATTCATCGTTCACTATCCTAATGGTTTTTTAACAATTATTCAACTAAAAAATGAGAGGACCGGGCGCGACTCCGGCATCGGACCATTTAGAATCGGTATCATCCGACCTGTACCGTTCACAGTGCGTGTCTCTAGTGGCGCGAGGAGTTTAACCCCGCATTAAGCTAATTCTCCACCACAGCTTCCCACGCCGCCTCTCAACTATCTTTAAATCCTAAATACGACGCAACCATCTGATCGAATTCACGTTCATCAAATGCGGTCTTGGATGCTTTTTTGACAATACTCAGAATCTCTTTAAGGCTCAACAGACGCTTCTCATCTTCGGCAACCCAATCATCTGCGATCAAGTCGTGTACAGTAGGAATCCAAGGTTTTCCGCTATTCTCAAAAACGATATCCCCATTGGGTCTGACAATTAGCCACTTGTCAAACCCTCCTCGACGGACCCGAATTGCCTCTTGAATTGCCTGTTCAAACTTCATTGTCAAATTCCAGTCTTTGTAATAAAGTCGTTAATACTATCGGCAACACACTCTACAATCTCAGCCCTAGTTGCGTTTGGATTATTTTCTTCACAAACGATCTCAAAGTAATTAGAGATTTGGTCAAGGCTAACCTTAACTTCAACCTCAACTGTTCCCTTGTGTTCTACGTCAAGACCGCAAGAACTCAGGAGTAATGTAAAGATAATTGCCGTAATAATCTTCATGAGATAAAAAATACCGTGTTGTCTTTGTTGAAGATGTAGGTTCCGCTAGGAATCGAATCAAATACAGCATCCTCTGAATGCCAGTACTTGTTTTCAGACAGCAAAACCACGTAATGACTATTAAACTTACGAACGTCCTGCCCTTGAGACATAGCAACGGCCACGTATTCCTGTGCTTTTTTGTCATCTACTCGACAGATTTCTACAATAGTCATTCTGAATCCTTGGATTTTGTATCCAGTAGCGAAACGCAAACAGTAATGATACTGTTCTGTCGCTTGTGAACTTCTTTCTTACCAGCTTCCATAGCCTTAACTGCTTCTTTTAGCTCTTGGTATTCTTCCTTAGCTTCAAGTTCTTGTTCAACCTGTTGCATTGATTGATTTGCTTGAACAATTCGTTGCTCAAGGTCTTCACGGCTCATTGCCTCAAGTTCTGCTACGGTTTCAGGTTCCAGATTTTTGATTGCTTTTGAAAGTTTCATATCGTTATTTTACCTATTTCCTTAGTTTACTTCAAACCTTTTCAATAACGTGTGCAATTGACCACAAGTTGTGATTCAACCAACGCTTAAATGTTTTCGTTCTAATTTGCTTAATTGGATTCTTACCTCCCCAATTAACCAAGAAGACGCAATTAGACCGACATGGGCCATGCGTTCGTAGTCCAAACCAAAAATAATAGCATTTCCCATCTTTAGTTCATTTTTAATATCATCGTAAGTTGGCAATGGGTAAGTGTCGGTGTACTTAAATCCTAGACCGCGAACCTTTTCAACAACTCGATCTAGGTGTCTAGGTTCTACACCAATACCCTTAATGTATTTAAGGGATTTAGTAATTTCCTTAATTTTCTTCTTTGTGATCTTCTTACCGGCCCAAGCTGCCGCATTAATAAAAACGTAAATTCCACAATTGCAGATGTTATCCTGTAGCTTGTAATTCATCTTCCTTCTTCTTTCTGGTTCGCTTTACCTTTTCTGGATGGGGTAGTCCGAGTACATCAGCTAGTTTACATTTAACTTCATGATTTTTAAGGTGATACTTGACAAACTGTTCAGTCTCTAGAACGGTGTCAAAGATTTCCAACGTGCTGTAAAGTTTCTTGACAAGTACATCAGGGTCATGATCTTTCGTCCATTGTTCCTGTAGCTTTAGGTTTCCTTCCTTTGTAAAATACATATAAACCTTATCGCCCTCCTGAAGTTCAACGCCTTCAATAGCGTCAAGAACCTTCTGCTCATTGGTGCGTTCAGGATTGAGTACCTTCTCGGTAATAGTCTTCTTAGAAGTCCAGCGAGTAATGTCGGTCAAGTTGTAGACTTCGTTGACGTATTTGTGATAAAGATCAACTACCTGCTCTTTCTTGTCCTGTAGGAGAAGGTTTAGAACCTCTTTCATAAACTGCTGAAGTGCCTTCTCTTTAGTGGTGCCCTTCAGTGCGCTGCCTTTGATCTTGACTTTACCCTTCTCATCCTGTAGTGCGTAATTCTTTGCCTTGATGACGACGACGTTTTGATAGTAGCCATCATCCTCGAAACGAATCTTCTCTGGATAGAGGCTGTTAATTGCGTCTAGAATATTTACACGGTCAACTTCTGAAAGTGCCTCACCACTTAGTGTAATAGAAATAGAATCTGTGTCGGCATTGACAATCTGAAATCCGTTTTCTGTAGACCAGTCGATTGACTTCTGTAGGATTTCCCTGCCTTTTCGAGTAACGAAAGCTGCGTTTACTGGAGAGTTGAACGAGAGGCCGGAAGTACCAAGCATTCCGTATGCGCTGTTAATTACGATCTTCTGTGCTTGCTCTAGGTCTTTGTAATAACGATCCCCTGTGTCTTTGGCCTTCTTTTTATTTGCCAAACGTTCCCGAGTGAAGTACTCTACCATCTGAATGAAGTGACGCTTAGGGTCTTTAAACTTGTCGTAAACCTCATACTGGAGCATGATGGAAGGATACAGAGATGCTACGTCAACCTTAAAGACGTTATGGTAAATCCCCGGATTGCCTAGAGAGATAGCACCCTCGTATGCCTGTCCTTCTGTGGCCTTGGGAATAGAATGAAAATCCTGAAGGTAGGATCGAATAAGGAATGCGTTAATCTGACTCCCACTGGCCGAAGTCATCATCATCTGAAAGGGTTTTGGAATTGATTGCGTCAAGTAGAAGTAGGACGGAATCATCAGATCGTACAGAGATAGCGCATCATCTGCGTCATGGATTGCATACTGCTTAATTTTAGCCCACTCGACAGGATCGGTGTAGCGGAAGCGAATCTGATCGGCATCGTAGAATTGACGGTTCTGGACCTCTAGGCCCTCAGATGCAATAATGGATTTAAGTCGATAGCTATCGTATTTGCGACCTACGTCGTATCGATAGGCTAGGAACATTGTGTCAACAATTTCACGGCCATAGACGTATGCCTTATGGTATTCGTAGAACTGACTTCCATCCTTGCGGAACTTTGAGGTTTTCTTGGCGATTGAGATTGCAGACCCGTCGCGTCCTAGATTGAGGTAAGTACCTGCCCTCTCTGCACAGAAGTTAAGATAAGGCAAGTCGTACATGTAGATGTTGTGACCTAAGATAATCGACGGGTTAACTTCTCTAACCCACTCGCACCATGCGTCAAACAACCCTGCTTCTGTCTCGTAGTCGTCATAGCTAAACAGCTTGCGGATGACTTGTCCTTTTGATCTAAAGGTGTTGGAGATCAGAAGGACTTTTGCATCTGCCGTGTGGTCTAGCGAAGTTGACTCGATATCGAACGCAAGAACCGATACGTCATCAACTTTCATTCCCTTGTAGTATGTAAAGCCAAAAGCAACCATTGCTGATTCTTTGGCATCCCAAATGGTAAATGCGTCCTTTCTTGCAAGTTGACGCATGTCCTCGTAATACTTCTGACGTTCGTTATAAATCTTAATGTGATTGTAGTAGAGATTGCCGTTTAGACGCTTGAACCCTGAGTCGTATGCGATAGGTGCGAGCACCCAAGACTTGAAGGGTTTAAACTCTGAACGAACGGTCCCATCAGATTCTTCAATAAAAATCTCAAGTTGATCGTCTTTGAACTCACAAGCGACGATACGCTCTTGAGACTGCTTACCGAAGATTAAGGGATTGCTACTCATGTAAAAGATTTTAACAAATGCAAACCGTTACTTCAATCGTCAATTAGAGCGGAAAGACCAAACCCGGTGTGACGCTGCTCCGCGAAATCGTTCTTGACTAGTTCCTTATGTTCCTTAATCTTCTTAATTGAATCAGATAGACTAATGTTTCTAAGTCTAGCGTAGAGACAGGCTTCCTTAATTGCTGCAATGGAGTAGCCCTTGGTAAGTTCTACTTCCTCGTCTGTAATATCCTGTTTACTGAGATAATGAGATAGGATAGCTTTACGAGTATTCTTGCTGGCAGAACCAACTTTATATAGCTTGTCAAATCGAGAGGGTCTGTCTACAATGTTAGAAGGTAGACGTTCAGGATAGTTAGTGGTTCCGATAATGAGAGACTTGTCAATCGACCTTTCACCGTCTAGGAAGTCAAGGAGTCGTTCCATCTTGAGCGTTTCAATAACTGAAACAAGTTCCTCGAACACGAATACTTTAAGGCGACCTGATTCTAGTTCCTTAAACTTGCGAATAAGATCATTAGTTGGTAGCTTTTCTAGCCAAACAATGATAGCATCGCTAGGAATTTCTTTCTTCAGGATAGTCCTAATCATGGTGGTCTTACCTTCTCCCGGTGGTCCGTAGAGGAGTAGACCGCGACGATACTGCACACCAATGTCCCTGTAAATCTCTTCACCTTGCAGGAATGTGCGAATGTCGTTTACGATAGGATCGAAGGTGTCTGGAATTTCGGTAACGTTATCATCCCTCAGTGTGGTCGGAATTAGTTTCTCAGGTTCATAATGACCCGGTGGTTCGTGAACGTAAAATCCACCCGGAAGATCACAAACGGTATCATTGGTGTCAGACGCATCCCATTCGGTCATGAGATTTCCACCCATGTCCATTTCAAGGTTAGGATGCTTTTCAAGCATTTCAAAGATTTCTTTTGGTGTTGGCTTGTCTTCGCCAGTACCAACTAGATACCGCTTTGCTTTTTTATTGCAAGTTGGGGTGTAGAATGGTCCGCTTGTTGTTTCCCTGAGATACCAACCAGATTTTGACACAATAACCTCGTTAAGTTGTATTTCCAGCCCAACCTAGAGCCTGTGCAATAGTTGGCATTTGTTCGCAGAAAATTTGTTTCGCAGCTTCGGCAATCTCACGATGCTCTAATTGAGTTGACTTATCTGTTCGGAGATTGATATAGTGAATCCAAGAACGAATAGAACCGTTCATGTAGATGCGAGTTTTGGTGTTAAGGGGTAGAAGTGAACGAGCACACTCTTTGGCAATTCCTCGATCAAGTGCCTGTGTGTACGCTGTATATGATTGATTCCAAATGTCTTCTTGAACATTACGGAACCAGATTTGATCGTCAGTTGAAATATCGTCAATGCTGTTCTGACGATTCTTTAGGTCTTGACGACGGGCTTGCCGTTCAACGTAGGTGTCCGCTTTGCTGTAACGTTGAGAAAACTCCTGAAAGGAGAATGATCGGTGACGAAGGATTTGCGGCGCAACGTCCCTCCCGGTTTCAATCTCAAGAACCATGTTAGCCATCTCAAAGATTGACCAGTGTCCATGTTTGACGCAATAAGCAAGTAGCTTAGATGCATCTTTACCCTGATTCTCAGGTGCGCTAACTCTTGCACAATAGCCGACAAGTTCTTCGGCAGATGGAGTAATCGCAATTAGTTTAACCATTGTTATTATTTTTTCCTAGCCGTTCCTTGGAAAGAGATGAGTCCTGTTTCGTCAGTGTGAACTCTTACTTCATTAATTCTATACGTTGTAAGAAGTTTATTCAAGGCTTCTTCAAAAGAAAGTTCTTTAAGTTGACGTTCCCACTCAAGGAATGACATAACAGACAGTTGGTGTTCCCCGTTGGAAATTTCAACTTCAACAACGTCTTCACCTAGTTGCGTAACTGCTTCGTTTTCTAGATTACGAAATAGAACAGGATCGCGTTTAGTAGTGACTTCAATCGCTTGTTCTTTAGCTTCCCTGAATCCTGACATGTATGCGCCGGTTGCGATACAATAATAATCCCAATTCTTCGCAAAACGTTTAGCATGTTCGTCTGCTTGATGTTCCATCTTTGTCATTGCAACTTTCACGATGACCATCCTCCGTTGGCTTGTTCTTTTTCGATTTTCTTCTTTTCCCTAATTTCTTTTAGGAGCATATAATCCTCATCGGAGAGGTCGTAGAAAGAACCAGTCAATCCTTCCCAACCTACATCCATGCTCATTAGACTACCCATGCGGTCCTTAACCGTACTAATTGTTGCAAACCTGTCATTCTCTGGCGTGACAGCAGAGAAACCGGGTCTGGATAGTGATAGGATAACAGAACATGCCTGTTCAATTACAGAACTTCCTTTGACGTTCCTCATACTGAGGAGAGGATCGGAAGGATCGCCAGATTGTTTCTGTGTCTGTAGGAGCAGCATGACACATGTATCAAGGTCATTTGCTAGGTCTTTAAGTTGGTTAGCAATTAGACCAGTGTTCGCATTTGCATCCGAGTATGGTCCGTTGATACACTCAAGGTAGTCAATGCCGACCAGCTTAACCTTGCGACCTGTCTTTTCTTGATGGTCAAGGACTGCGTTCCTCATCCCCTCGACAGTCATGCCAGTCTTGAAGCTAAACTTGGTTAGGCTATAAGCATCCTTAATTGTATGGATGATTTCACCTACCCGTTCAGGGTCTTTGGTAAATAGCTCGAATACCTGTTCCTTCTTCAGACCAAAATGTTTCTGAATTAGCCTGAGATATACGAGCGGTAGACCCATGTCCATCGAGAAAAACACGCTGTCAATTCCGTCAATGTTACTTTGTTGAAGGAAATTAAGGAGTAGCGAGGTTTTACCGCCAGATGGAGCACCGAGTAGACCCACAAGCATAGATGTGGTAATCATGACACGGTTATCAACTGGAGGAACCCCTAGTTTGAGGGTATTCTTGTTGATGTTTAGAGCGAAGTTGGCGAATTTTGATGCAAAGTCATCAATTTCAATGAAGCATTCGTCTTCTGTGTGCTTACACTTGTTTTCGCCAAGGCTTTGACAGTAGTCATAAAGCCAATTTGTCTTTTCCCGACAGGTGTATTGACCACCCTTCCATGAAGGACTGTAAACAACGTTGACAATATTAGTCCAAATCTCAGAATCCGAGAAACGTTCCTGCCCTGTCCTAGCCGATTGCTTCTCAGCTACCGCCTTGAGTAGACGATAGGTGTGCTCAACTTCAAATCCCTGATTGCGGTAAGTTGCAGCAAGGACCATTAGAGCCTGATTGCGCTCACCTGCTCCAAAGTGTCCATTCTGAAGTGCAAACCTACAGTTTGTCAAGAACTTAGGCTTGTTCATCATGCTAACTTCGGTGCTTGTAATAAGTTTCACAGTGGGCTTGAAATCTTCAGCAAAATGCTTCAAACTCTTAATGGTTTCCGGTAGAGCGGTAGGCTTAAACACCTTGTTAATGTCTACGTAATGAGATGCTTTTTCTTTAATTTGATCGATATCTAGCTCCAGAAATTCCTGTACACTGAGGTTAGTCTTGTAAAGACCGGTTTTCCGATTAACCGACCCAAGTGCTCTAAACGGACGAGCATGATCGTAGACCTTGGCATCGAAAGATTCAAGGCCGGTAGCAAGCTGCTTTGCAATTGCTTTGTGTTCAGAAGGTGTGAGATGCTCGTCAATTAGGACTTCAACATGGAATCCCTTGTTGCCCGAGAAAGAGATTTGAAGATTGTCTTCCTCGACACCCATTTCGACTAGCTTCTGACAAATAGCTTCCGCATCTGCTTTTGCCCTGCTAGGATTCTCATCATCAAAGTCAAAGACAAGACGATCGGTAATTACGTCGTCAATGCCCTTAACTGAATTGGTTTGTAGAAACTTTTCCTTTTGTTCCTCATTGTATTTGTAAAGAGAAACGTAATAATCCTGAAAGGGTACGCCTAGTTTAACGTGTTTACTGATAGGATCGTCCGCAGGAATGAATACTGACTTTGTATCGTTTACGCCTTTGCGTAGTTGCCTGTAGTACATTTGTTCCTTCTCTTGAACAATAGACGCATTACCAGTGCTTGCCACTTGTCTTTACCCTTTGGAGAGAAAGGCGGGTATGGATTTAACCACACCCGCCATATTGGTTACTTGAGATATTTGTCCAGCGAACCGCTTGCGACTAGTTCCTGAACACGCTTGCTTTCCTTCATAGTTGAAATCATACTACGAATTGCGGAAAGAACTGTAGGTCGATCGGTGCTCACACCACGGCGAGCAAGTTTAGCCTCATAGCGACGTTGCTTTCGGCTTTTCTTTACATTACTTTCCATCGTCCACCACAAGCATTAGCTCGTTCTTAATCCAAGCGGGAATCTTTGCAAGTTCAGATTCGCTAAGACCTTCTCCATTTGCCTTAGTGCGCTTGCGAGGATCTTCAACCTTGAGGTATCCGTTTTCTGCCTTGGCAACAACGTTGCCGTTTGCGTCTTTGACAACAAGTTCGACGCTGTAACGGAACTTCTCATTACGAGATTCAGGACTACCGAGTTTGACAGTAACTCCCGATTTGTCTTGTTTCATCTGAACCACACCAACTTTAAATTTCTTAATCATTTTCATTCTCCTTTTGCTTCACTAGCGATTTCGGTAGCAGCCGTACCATTATCGATCTTTTCTTGAGTTTCTTCAACAATTTTCTCATCTTTGAGTGCAACTTGGAAAAGAACGAATTTTGCATTCTGGATCATAGTGCCGAGTGTAAACAGGTCGTGGGCTTCACGAGTAGTAAACCCCGGTACTTCTTTTTCAAGAGGACTTTCGATAAGTGCCTCAAGAACACGTTTTGCTTGTACACCCGTCACACGGTCAAGCTGTGTACGAAAGGTAGGAAGTGCCCGTTGAAGAAACATAGCCGCCTGAATCTCAGGTGGTTGTTCTTGTTTTGCTTCTTCGGCTACTGGTTGTTCAATAGTTTCTGCTAGTTGTTCCATAATTACCATCCAAGTTCATCGCTTTGGGCAGCGGGTTTAGCTTCAGCGGCAGCGGCAGGTGCGGCAGCTTTAGCTGGTTCAGATTTAGCCTGTGTCTTAAACGACGAACGTTTAGCAGCAGCAGGTGCAGCGGCAGCGGCAACCGGAGCAGCAGCAACAGAAGCAGCCGGTGCTGACCTTTGTTCGGCAGCAGGAGTGCTAACAAATGATTTAGATGTACGACTCATTGCGCTTTCTCCATCATCATCTTCAGCAGGAATGGAGAGGAGGCTTTGAAGACCGTAACGACGAGCATAGGTAATTGCGCTACCAAGTGCTTGTGGATCGTTTTGTTTAGCTGTGACAACTTCTGTCTCAGAAGAAAGCCATTCCCCGGATTCATGAAGAAGCATAGTCACGACAAAGTTGCGACCATCTTTGGTTTCATGAGGTTGAAGAATGGTGATTCCTTCCTCGTTAAGAGGTTCTTTACATGCCTCAAGAACCGCACCGTAGTCGGCATATCGGCTCTTGAAATAGGGGTTAGCCGCACCTTTAGTTGCTCCACCCATCTTACGTTGGGCTTTGAGCAGTGCGGATGCAATCTTAGTAACTGATTCTGAACGATTCATTTGTTTTCCTTTCAAACCATTAGTTTACGTGCGGCTTTGACTCTAAATTCACTAACCGCAACTTCTTTATGTCTTCCAACTTCTCTGACAGAATCGACAACAGCTTGCTTGGTTTCGACGTTATATAGTACATCAACTAGCTTGTAAGTTCCACTACTATCTTTCATCAACCCAAGTGCCAAGTCTTTCATTAGATCATTCACTTCAACAGCTACTTTAGCAACAGGTGCAGGTACTTCCGCTTCAACTACAGATTCAACTTCAGCAGGAGGAGATTCAATTTCAAAGGTTTGCACCATCTTTGCAATTGCATCCTGCTTATCTTTTGGGAGATTTTTGAGAATAACTTCTCCCCCAAAAACTTTGATTACTTTTGGTCTTGCCATAATTTTTTCCTTTAGAATCCTATAAAACGATAGTAACTTATTAATTAGCATATAATCAAGTCTTATCTTCTAGTTTTACAAGATCGTCATCTTTACCTTTCCAACAAAGTGAATAGTATTCACATGGACTTCCGTAGATGTTTTTGCACACAGATAGGTTCTTGTAGAACACTTGATTCTTAATCCCGTGATTTGCTTCATCAAATGTACTCAGGACAAGATCAACTGCCGCATCAGATACCGTATTGATAATGATCTTAATTGCTGCTTCAGGATTGATTGTGATGTTCCACTCACCACCGCAACGAACCATCCCCTCAACTTCTTTGCCGCGCTTTACAACTGTACCGGCGTACTCTTGGTCACAATTCTTGGCACGACTTTCGCTACCGTCTGCGCCACATTTAGAACAGGTCTTGACCTTGTTCTTGATAATGCCTTTTTGCATGGCAACGAAGCCAACAGCGGTTAGTCCAAACTTTTCCTTGTTGTTGTAGTAATAGCTAATCAATTGTTGGCTAGTGCTAGGACTGTCATCGTCGTAGTATTTAAGATCGCTAGTGCTCTTGTTGTCCATCAGAACAACAGAACCATCCTGCATTTCTGCAATAAAATCAAGGTACTGAATGACGGTATCACCATCGCTATTAGTCATTTCTGATTCGTGCTGAATTCCCTTTACAGAAACGAATTGTGGTAGTACCTTCTCGTAATAGGACTTGAGGATGATATGTCCCTTTACTTTCATCGACTCCCAACAGAATCGATTGTACTTCTTACGGTCTTCAGGATCGATCTGAAGCCACTTTTGAGTTTTCTTAAACTCTCTAAATTCGGTAATCCAAAGTTTATCTTCTTCAGATAAATCAACAAGATCAGTATCCAAATCACGTTCTGCATATACCACATCGGGATTATCCGGCAGTGCTGTGTACTTGTTCAGTACGAATTGAAAGTTCCATTTCTTGTCAAAGGCTTGGATCGCTTTTTCCAAATCACGATCAGAAAGGAGGGAGTTAAGTGCCTCATCCAGTGCGCTACCGAACAACAAAGATGCGCGAGCATTGCGCTCGACAACACGTTGAATGTATCGTAGTCGGTAACGTTCACCGCAAATAGAGTAACTTGAGATTTTACTGAAACTTAACCGATTAGCCATTATTCGACAACCTCCGTATAGCCGTAGAATTTAGTCAAGCGTTTCATTATAGCATTTACTTCAGGAGTAAATCCAATAATTTCGCCTAGAAAATGTGCAACAACTATGCAGGGTACGCCTGTGGCAACAGCGGCGTTTGCGACGAAGGAGTTATGATCGTTACTTTTGTCTTTGTTCCAGAGATACAGAATAAAGTCTTTGCTATTTCGGTAACGACCGATTTCAACTCTCATTTACAGTTGCTCAACAACAACCTTATCGGCATAAAGGTAGGTATTCGGCGCGTGTCTAAACGCTTTGCCGGTGATGCTTAGTTCCTTACCGGTTCCATCGTCGTCAACAACGACGCTTCCGACATACTCTTGTCCGGTAACAACTGGTTTTCCTTTTGAATCTTCTTCTTTTTTGAGTTTATAGAATGTGACGCGATAATTTTTCATTGACTAATTTTATCCTTTAAGAGAAATAGAGCAAGTAAGACAAACCTTGAGTTCTTTGACAATCTCCCAACCGCTTGCTTGTTCTTTGTGAACAACGGTTTCGACACCTTCTTCATCGGTGCGAGTTTCAGACTGTCTGTAAATGACAGGGCGAGTTTCAGCAACCACTGTGATTTGTGGTTCTTTAGGCTTTGATACCTTTTTACAAAGTTGACATTTAAACATATCTTATTTTAGCAAATTACGTTATTGACTTCAAATTTTATTCACATTCGCGTCTTGCTGCTGCGCTTTCCCTGTAATAAAGAATGTCTGATTTGTAGGCATTTGGGCAAATCTGGTTATCGTATTTGTCAAGTTTCTTGTTGGTACATTCGATCGCGTAGTCATCGATAAACGGACTTTTGATCGACACTTCCTGAAGTTGATGACCACACTTATCACACTTTTGATCCAGCTTTTTGTAGTAAGTAGACATATTATCTCCTAAAGTAAGCATCTTCCTTCGGTGCGTCCGAATTGTAGCCAAAAACGTCAGATTTTTCCTGATCGTATTTAGTCATTTTAATGTTGGTATCGTAACAATCACTAAGCAAACACCTGAGATGTGCAACCTCGTCTGGATGATCGATTACCTGTTCCCACTTGTAGCCACAATACTGACACTCAAGACAGAGTTTCATTACTTTCTCGGATCATTCTTGTAGTGTTCGACTTCGCATTTACAGACAGTGCAATAGAAGTAGCGAAATCCAACGCCATTATCGACCCATTTAGCTTCCGTTCCACAATGAAGCGGTTGACTGTCATCAAGGCTACCCGGATAAGAAAGCGTCCATTCTTCTTCCTCATCCTCTTGATGCATCATGTTCTTGAAATAATGAGTAGTGAAGATACCGGTCAGATAGTCATAGCTATCAAGGCGATAAGGACTATTTGCGGGAACCTGATACCCCCATTCGTTTCCAAGTACTTCATTGATCGGATA
>Ga0315902_10000506_pt1 | contig 64756 bp, 65 predicted proteins | sample LakEriMetagenome_9_FD_203523 | JGI IMG/M metagenome (GOLD analysis project Ga0315902, IMG submission 203523) | Freshwater fungal communities from buoy surface, Lake Erie, Ohio, United States - Buoy 12 MA117 | ecosystem: Environmental > Aquatic > Freshwater > Lake > Lake biofilm | place: USA... | reverse complement strand
AAGGTCAAAAATGTGCCAATGATAATACCTTTTGTATTCATTGCCTGCAAGGCATATTCAGAGCAGGATGGTGTAAAAGTACAACTGGAGCCATCCTGTGAACTCAGCATCGTTTTATATAATATAAATAGAGCCGTTAGTGAGATGGTCAGCTCGTTATCTGCTTGTTTAAAGCTAAAATGATGATGATGTTTGTTGTCAGGAATTTTCATCATACGATTTACATCCTGAGCACGACAAAAAAGCCCAATACTAGTAAGTGCTAATATTATAATTGTAGATTTCATTTTCGTTCGTTGCATTCACGACGATGTTTTTATAGGTTGTTACTTTATAATATTCTTTCCCATTGATATAATTGATTTGTGTAATCTGTGAAGGAAAATTCAGGCCTTTTACATTGATGTATTCGGTAAAAAACTGTTTGGATAACACATTATTCTTGTTGTCGAAAAAAACCAGACCGTACAATAACCTACGTTTTTGAGAGATTAACACTTTGCCGGTGAGTTCTTTGAGTTTGGCCGTGGATGGTTCCCATGTTGATATAACCAAACTATCTTCTTTAGAAACATCCGTGAGTTTAAAAATGCCGTTCGTATTCAGGCCGTAGTTAGACAGGTTACTGGATAAGGCCAGATTGAAAATAGAGAATTGCAGGAGGTTGGTTGCCTTCTTCTTTTCGGATAGTTTATTAGCTTTTAACTCATAAAAGAATGAGTCGGTAAGCACTTGTAATGTTTTTGTCGGGAACGAAATCGAATAAACAATCTTCTTGTTATTCTTATCAAAATAGACTGTTCCCATGGTGAGGTTGGATGTGCCGTCGGGTAAATTTTCCTTGATACTGAAATCGCTCTTTATTCGGTAGTGCTGTTGAGCGTTAGCTAATAGATTGACTAACGATAAAAAAATTAAACACAATAGTAGCTTCTGCATCTGGTATTCCTATTTGTGCAAATATGATATAAAAAAAATGTCCGGCGCATTGTTGGCCGGACATTAAAAAAGTATTTATTGATATTAGTTTGCGGAAGCCCAGAAGAATGAACCACCGAAGATTAGTACAACAAAAATAATGTAGAGTAAGAATCCACCTACCCATCCAATGAGGCAACCATAGAGTGCTTTCTTGGTTTCTTCACTATCCTGTGTAACTAAATAAGTAATCAAAATTCCAATCCATCCAAGTACACAACCCCAAATAAACGATGGAATACCCAAGGCACCTTCAGTTAATGCAGAAAGTGTAGAAGTTGATTCTGTCAGATTCACGCCCGAAACAATTTCATTATTTTCAGCCTTTAATTGCTCAAGGGTAACGCCGTTGTGAGTAGATACATAATTTTCAACTTTTGATAATTGATTCATCTCAGCATTCACTTTGTTTTGGTCGAATTGGAAAAGTGATGCATTACCTGCGTTTACATTAAATGCAAACAGCACAGATAAAATCGTGAGCATTAGTACATTGTTTTTCATGGAGAATTAGTTTTTGAGTTTTTAGGATTTGAAACAAAAATATTACTTAAAATGAATTGAACAACTTTATTTCTTCACAACGAACAGGTCTCTGCCTCACGTACTATTTTTTTCACCAAACCTTGTAGTACATTGCCCTGTCCACACTCAATAAATGTGCGGGCACCATCCTGAAACATACGCTGAACAATCTGCGTCCATTTTACAGGTGCCGTAAGCTGTGCTATCAGATTTTTTCTGATGAGGGCCTCATCGGTTACCGGTTCTGCATTCACATTCTGATAGACGGGACAAGTCGGTTTGGAGAATGTTGTTTGCTCAATGGCAAGTTGTAGTTCGGCGCGGGCAGGCTCCATCAATGGAGAGTGAAATGCGCCACCTACATTCAAGAGCAAGGCTCTTTTCGCTCCGGCTGTCTTAAGCGCTTCACAAGCCTGTGTAACACTTTCCACGGAACCACTGATAACCAACTGACCGGGACAATTATAGTTAGCCGGAACAACAACGCCTTGAATCGTGGCACAGATTTCCTCAACCTTGGCATCCTCAAGCCCCAGTATAGCCGCCATTGTTGATGGTTGTAGTTCACAGGCTTTCTGCATGGCCATTGCTCGCTTACTCACCAGTAGTAAAGCCGCTTCAAAACTGAGTGTTCCATTTGCAACCAAGGCAGAAAATTCTCCCAATGAATGACCGGCAACCATATCTGGTTTAAATGCATCACCTGCAACAAGCGTTTTGATGACGGAATGAATAAATATTGCCGGTTGGGTTACTTTAGTTTGCTTAAGGTCGTCCTCGGTGCCCGTAAACATCAAATCCGTAAGCCTAAAGCCCAGGATATCATTTGCCTGTTCAAAATAATCCTTTGCAGTTGGATTGGTTTCGTATAAATCTTTACCCATTCCAACGGCCTGTGACCCCTGACCCGGAAATATATATGCCTTCATCGATTGATTTTTTTTAGTGTTGAACAAATTATTCGCCATAATATTCGGCATAAATATTTTCAGTTTCATAAAGTTTTATGCAATGCAACTGACATTCTTTAATGTGTGGCGCCAATTGTTTCCAAATAGCAATAGCCAGATTCTCTGTGCTGGGCATAATTCCCGCTAGAAATGGAACATCCAGATTCAGATTTTTATGATCCAATTTATCTAAGACTTCCGTTTGGATAATCCGGCTCAATTCTTTTACATTCATTATAAAACCGGTATCGGGATTGGGTTTCCCTTTTACCGTTACGAAGAGATTGTAATTATGTCCGTGCCAGTTTTTGTTGGCACACTTACCAAATACCTCCCGGTTTTTTTCTTCGCTCCATGAGTCATTACGCACCATGTGTGCGGCATTGAAATGTTCTTTTCTTGTGAGATAAACCATCTGTAATTAATTACGATGCAAATATAATTCGCTATCCCGCCACTTCGTATCTTTCGCAAAATAGTATTACCCGATTCATGAACGTGTTACTCGTTGCCGCTACTGACCTTGAAATGAAACAGGCATCCAAACACCTTTCGGCAACTAAACATACCCTTAACCGACCTTCAAAACGTGTACATATCGAGCAACTCGTAACAGGAATCGGAATTACACAAACGACTTTTCATCTCACAAAAAAACTGCTCGGGGAATCCTATGATCTGGTTATGAATATTGGTATCTGTGGCGCTTTTGACACTTCCCTATCCTTAGGCCAGGTAGTTCGTATTTATCGTGACCGATTCTCGGATTGGGGCCTCGATAATGGTTTAGAATTTACCGATGTATTTGATTTGGGCCTCGAATTATCGATGAATGAGCCCTTTGATAAGGGATGGATCTATGATGCACCTCCACTTAATGCTATCAGTTGTCATCATCTGAAATCTGTTTCAGGATTCACGGTAAATACCATAAGGACAATTACTCCCGAAAGAAGTGATACAACTTTATATGCAGATACGGAGTCGATGGAGGGCGCCGCCTTTTTGTATGTGTGTCGTAAAATGAAAATGCCCTGCTTACAAATACGAGCCGTTTCTAATTATGTTGGTGACCGGGATAAATCAAGATGGGATATAGACGGGGCGCTGAAAAATCTGAATGTGGTTTTATCAGAGCTGTTTTGATTCTGCGCTCTAATGTTTCAGCTTGCTCAACTCGGCAATGTCAATCGTTTTTAGATTGCGATAAATCATTACGATAATAGCCAGACCAATAGCAACTTCAGCCGCGGCAACAGCCATTATGAAAAACACAAGGATTTGTCCTGCTGGATTGGCATGAAACATAGAAAATGCAACCAATAGTAAATTAACGGAGTTAAGCATAAGCTCAACACTCATAAAAAGAACAATTGCATTTCTGCGCGTTAAAACGCCCAACACACCGATACAAAAAAGTATCGCTGAAAGGGTAATGTAATGTTCTATGGGTATTTGTTGGAAGATCGTATTCATGGAAATTATACCGTCTCGGGTTCTTTTAATGGATCTTTTTTACTGAGAATAACTGAGCCAACCATAGCAATTAAAAACAATACGGAGGCTATTTCAAATGGAAGCACATAATCTGTGTAAAGCACTTTCCCTAAGGTCTTCAGCATACCGAGCGATGCGTCGGCGGCAGATTGCTGAATCAAGGTATCGGAACGTTTTAAAGCAGAGACCAAAACCAATAATAGCGTTCCTCCACTTAGTGCACCTGCAAGTGGCAACAAATAAGATCCTTTAGGAACCGAATCCTGATTTAAGTTTAAAAGCATGATTACGAAAAGAAACAAGACCATAATCGCACCGGCATAAACAATCAAATGCACAATGGCAAGAAACTGAGCGTTCAACAACAGGTAATGCCCTGCAATACAGAAAAATGTAAGGATGAGATACATCACACTGTGCACAGGATTTTTGGATATGACAACCATCACTGCACAAAAAATAGCGGCAAAGGATAAGAAGTAAAAAAGGGATTGAAGCATGTTTAATGATTTTTGGGCGGTATAGGAAGTGGCGATCCTTTCTCTACAGATTCTACCAAACGATCTTTACCATAGATAAAATCTTTACGATCGAAGCTTGCGGGAGCAATTTCAGTTTCCAGGAAGATGGCCGCTTTAGGACAAGCATCTTCACAGAAACCGCAGAATATACAACGAAGCATATTGATTTCGTAGCGGCTGGCATACTTCTCCTCGCGGTACAAATGTTCTTCGCCGGGTTTACGCTCAGCAGAATCCATGGTAATGGCTTCAGCGGGGCAAGCTAATGCGCAAAGGCCACAGGCAGTACAACGTTCGGCGCCGTTTTCATCACGACGCAAAACGTGCAATCCACGATATACTTCAGGTAATTCGCGTTTCTGCTCGGGAAATTGTATAGTGTTCTTCTTTTTAAAAAAATGTTTGATGGTAATACCCATTCCCTGAACGATGGCCGGCAAATAAATACGTTGAGCCAAAGTCAGTTCTTTTTGTTCGATTACTTTTTTCCTATTGGTTAATGATTGCATAATCTATTTTTGTTTAGTTGCCAAAAGAGGATGGATTAAACAAGGCTACACCGATTCCGGTGAGCAGTATATTTAATAGAGCCAGAGGGATAAGTACCTTCCAACCCAGGTTCATGAGCTGATCGTAGCGGAAGCGCGGAATGGTCCATCGAATCCACATAAAGAAAAAGATAAAAAAGAAAATCTTTCCAAAAAAGAAAGCTGTTCCAACCAGGGTTACGAGATTTTGCGATTGCGTGAGTTCGAGCAACTGATCCATAAACGGGAAATTATATCCGCCAAAATATAATGTTGACATCACCGCACTGGAGATGAACATATTGATGTATTCCGCAAATAAAAAGAAGCCCAATTTCATAGAGCTGTACTCGGTATGATAACCACCGATTAATTCAGTTTCACACTCAGGCAGGTCAAATGGCAATCGATTGCACTCGGCAAAAGCACAGGTAATGAAAATCAAAAAACCAATTGGTTGATACCAGATGTTCCAGTTGAATCCATGCTGTTGCTCTACAATTTCCTTCATACTGAGTGAACCGGTAATGAGCAATAAGGCGATGATACTTAAGCCCATACCAATTTCATAACTGATTACCTGTGATGAGGCCCGAATAGCACCCAGTAAGGAAAACTTATTATTAGATGCCCAACCACCAATCATAATACCATAAACACCTATACTGACAACAGCAAAGATGTATAACAATCCAAAATTTAAATCGGTAATCTGCAAAGGGAAAGTAACACCGAATAAAGTCAACTCATCGCCCCAAGGTATAACAACGCCTGTCATCAAGGCGGCAACCATCGCAATAGACGGACCGAGGATAAATAAAAACTTGTTTGATGCAACCGGAATGATTTCTTCTTTAAGGAACATCTTCACCCCATCGGCCAGAGGTTGAAACATACCGCCGGGACCAAAGCGGTTGGGCCCAATGCGATCCTGCATAAACGCGGCAACTTTGCGCTCGGCAAAAGTGGTGTATAAGGCAATCAGCATGGTTAATGCAAACAAAGCAAGTATTAAAACCATACTGGGTATAAAAGGTGTAAGATCCATCATATCGTGAAACTATTCCATTTACTGTTATCTAATTTAGAGTATAATACTTCGGGCAAAGGCTTGGTCTCCTTTTCATAGTGATTGGCACTGATCACAGATTGTCGTTTTATATCCCGAGGCCCTTCTATGACCCACTCGTAGGTATTATAGTGATGAAAGCGACAATCGTTACAAATAAATTCCTTGAGTTCGCCATATTCATCCTTTCTGCCGGTTACACGAAACACATCATCACCCCGCATCCAAAGAACTACATTACCGGAACATTTAGAACAATCCCGATGAGCATCAACAGGCTTGGTGAACCAAACCCGGTTACGGAATCGGAAGTGTTTGTCGGTAAGAGCTCCTACAGGGCAAACATCAATCATGTTACCTGAAAAATCATTTTCGATCGCTTTTTGGATGTAGGTTGAAATTTCTGATTTATCTCCACGCCATAATACACCGTGAACGCGCTCATTGGTAAGTTGATCGGCAACCATCGTACACCGGTAGCAGAGTATACAACGATTCATGTGCAACTTGATGTCCTTGCCAATGTCAATCATTTCATACGTTCTCCGTTTGAATTCATAACGGGTACTCTGTTTTCCGTGTTCGAAAGCGAAGTCTTGTAAGTCACACTCACCGGCCTGATCACACACCGGGCAATCCAGCGGGTGATTAATGAGCAGAAATTCCACAATACCATTACGTGTTTCCAGAACCTCGGGCGATGTAATGTTTTGTACCACCATACCATCCTGAGCCATCGTGCAACACGAAGCCACCAGTTTAGGCATAGGTCTCGGATCGGCGGTTGATCCTTTGGTTACCTTAACGAGGCAGGCTCGGCATTTACCTCCACTTCCCTTCAAGGTGGTGTAGTAGCACATTGCCGGAGGAACAATCTCTCCGCCAAGTTTTCGTGCGGCGTTCATTATGGTCGTACCCGGTTCAACCTGTATATCGTTACCATCAATAGTTACTGTAATCAATGCCATGTTTATGATTCGATTGTAGCTTCTGTGTGATATAATTTTTCTTTAGTGCTGTTTAGCAGTCCGTAGTTTCGCTTTTGACTCAATTCAGGTTCTGCAACGTGCCATTCAAACTCCTCCCTGAAATGCCTGATTGCACTGGCTACCGGCCATGCGGCTGCATCACCTAAGGGGCAAATGGTATTACCATCAATTTTACGTTGAATGTCCCATAGCAGATCTATATCGCCGGAAGTACCGTGTCCATTTTCCAGATTATGCAATACTTTTTCCATCCAACCCGTACCCTCACGACAAGGACTGCATTGCCCACAACTTTCGTGATGATAGAAGCGTGTAAAATTCCAAGTGTTACGCACGATACAGGCATCTTCATCGTACACAATAAAGCCACCGGAGCCGAGCATCGTGCCACTGGCAAAACCACCTTCATTCAACGACTCGTAAGACATCAACCGATCTTTACCGTCGGCTGTTTGTAAAAAGAGTTCAGCAGGTAGTATAGGAACAGAAGAGCCGCCCGCAACCACTGCTTTAAGTCGTTTACCGTTTGCCATACCACCGCAATATTCATCGGAGTATAAAAATTCCTTAACAGGTAATGATAAATCAATTTCATAAACACCGGGCTTGCGAATATTTCCACAGGCAGAAATCAGCTTAGTACCGGCACTGCGACCAACGCCAAATTTTGAATAAGCCTCACCACCATGATTTACGATCCAGGGAACCGCCGCAATAGATTCCACATTATTTACCACTGTTGGGTTTCCATATAAGCCCTGTATGGCAGGGAACGGGGGTTTGATACGAGGATTGCCGCGCTTTCCTTCCAAAGATTCTATCAAAGCAGTTTCTTCGCCACAGATGTAGGCCCCTGCACCGCAATGGACTACTATATCCAGATGATAGCCGGTACCAAGTATATTATGGCCTAAATAGCCATTTGCCTTTGCCTCATTAACCGCTTTCCAAAGCAGTTCATAGATCCACTTGTATTCACCGCGTATGTATATGAAGCTGAGATGAGCTTCCAGTGCGAAACTTGATACAATCATACCCTCTATTAACAGATGCGGTATTTTTTCCATAAGATACCGGTCTTTGAACGTACCCGGTTCAGACTCGTCGGCATTGCATACCAGGTAACGGGGTTTACCTGATTTTTTATCGATAAAACTCCATTTCATGCCTGTAGGAAATCCGGCGCCACCCCGACCACGAAGGCCGGATTTCTTAACTTCCTCAACGACTTCTGCCGGAGTCATTTGTTTAAGCGCCCGCTCCACCGAGGCATAACCTCCATGTTGTTTATAAACATCAAAAGAATTGATGCCGGGAACGTGTATGTGTTCAGTAAGTAATTTCTTTCCCATGGTTATACCACCCAGTTTTCGTGTTTATAATCAACCCGATTACGCAGTTGCTCTATCAGGGCATCTACCTTTTCAGGCGTATCTAAATGCTCGTAATAATATTTGCCAATTTGCATCATCGGAGCGTAGCCGCAGGCTCCAAGACATTCCACCCCTTTGACGGTGAACATATTATCCGCTGTTGTTCCGCCGGGTTTGATATTCAGTTTACTGCACAAATAGTCAATCAACCATTCGGCGCCACGAACAGCACAAGGGCCCGTATGGCAAACTTCAAGAAGAAAACGGCCCACCGGCTTTAAATTAAACATGCTATAAAATGTGGCTACTTCATATACTTCAACCGGTTTAATCTTCATCAATCCGGCAACATAGTCCATGGTATCTACACTCAACCAGTTCTCATTTTCTTCCTGAGCGATATGGAGTATCGGAATAATAGCACTCTTGTGCTTACCCGTAGGATAACGATCCATAATTTCCCTGGCTTTTACCTGAGCTGATTCAGAAAAATTGACCGGTTTATTTGTTTTTACTGCTAACATAGATTCATTAAAATTTAAGCATCCAATTCTCCGGCAATAACATTTAAACTACTCAAGGCTACTATAGCATCTGATATCAGAGCACCTTTAGCCATTTCGGTATAGGCCTGGTAATAAATGAAGCAAGGTCTGCGGAAGTGCAGACGATAGGCGGCACGCCCGCCATCACTGATCAGATAAAACCCAAGTTCACCATTGGCGCCTTCAACCGAATGATAGATCTCGCCTTTAGGTGCATCTATTTCACCCATCACAATTTTGAAATGATAAATGAGGGCTTCCATGTTCTGATACACTTCAACCTTTGGTGGCAGGTAATATTCAGGAGCATCTGCATGATAAGGACCCTGAGGGAGCTTATCCAGAGCTTGACGGATAATACTCAGGCTTTGCCAAACCTCTTCGTTACGCACCATAAATCGATCGTAGGTGTCGCCGGTAGTACCTACCGGTATGATGAAGTCAAAGTCCTCATAGGCCGAGTACGGATTCATAACGCGAACGTCGTAATCCACTCCGGCTGCACGCAAATTAGGTCCGGTAAAACCGTAGGCTAATGCAAATTCAGGTGCAACAGGCAGGGCACCGCGGGTTCTGTCAATAAATATCCGATTGTTAACTAACAGATTTTCAAATTCCTTGAACGCCTTGGGGAATTCTTTTAAAAATTTTTCAAGCTTCTGAAAAGCAATATCATTAAAGTCGCGCTCCATACCTCCAACACGACCTATGTTGGTTGTAAGACGTGCACCGCAAACTTCCTCCCAGATCTCATAAATCTTTTCACGCTCCTGCATCATATACAGAAATCCGGAGAAGGCTCCGGTGTCTACGCCAAGAATGGAATTACAAATGAGGTGATCGGCAATACGGGCCAGTTCCATAACGATTACCCGCAAATACTGCGCACGTTTGGGCACCTGAATGCCAAGTAATTTTTCAACGGTCATATGCCACCCCATATTGTTGATTGGGGCTGAGCAATAATTTAAGCGGTCGGTGAGGGGTGTAACCTGATAAAAAGGTCTGTGTTCGGCAATCTTCTCAAAAGCCCGGTGTATATATCCTATGGTTGAATCCCCTTTTAGGATGCGCTCACCGTCAATTTCTACAATGTTCTGGAACACACCGTGTGTGGCAGGGTGTGTAGGACCGATGTTCAATGTGATCGTTTCTTTCTCTATCGAGTCCTGAAGTTGGATGTGTTTACTTTCTTGAGTCATCGTTCATTGTTTATCGGCCAAACATGTCATCATTTTTATCCAAGCGGGTGTTGTCCTCGAGCGGGTATTCCTTCCGTAAGGGAAAAATCGTCATCTCATCAACATTTAGTATTCGTCGCAAATTTGGATGGCCGTCGAAATGAATTCCATAGAAATCATAGGTCTCACGCTCCATCCAGTTTGCCGTTGGATACACACCGACAACAGACTTGATGTGTGGTATATCGCCGGCAATTCGCGCTTTGATTCGAATACGAAAATTGTGGATCAGGCTATGTACGTGATAAACGACTTCAAACTTCTCCTTATCATCTGGCCAGTGCACGCCGCATAAGTCAGTAAGTAAAATAAATTGCAGTTCGGTATCATCGCGCAGGAATGTAAGTATATCAATAATCCTCGAGGGGTCAACATTAAGTGTCAGTAAACCCCAAGGTTCAGTAACGCTATGAATCGATTTCTCGAACTGACTCTTTATTCGATTGAATACGTGTTCGTTTGTTAGAGTATCGGTCGACATTAGTCTGTTTTGATTCCGTATGATTCCAATAATTTCTTGTATTCGGGTGAGTTTCTTCTGCGAAGCGACTCATTACGCACCAACTCCTGAACGCGCATAAAGCCATCGATGATTTGCTCCGGGCGTGGAGGACATCCGGGCACATATACATCAACGGGTATAATCTGATCTATGCCCTGAAGAACGCTATAGGTATCGAAAATACCGCCACTCGAGGCGCAGGCACCCACAGCGATTACCCAACGCGGCTCACTCATCTGCTCGTACACCTGTTTTAAAACCGGACCCATTTTTTTGGCTATCGTTCCCATAACCATGAGCAGGTCGGCTTGTCTGGGAGAAAAACTGATTCGCTCGGCACCAAAACGACTGAAATCGTATGTAGTCCCCATGGTTGCCATAAACTCAATACCGCAGCACGATGTAGCAAAGGGCAATGGCCAGATACTGTACTGGCGGGCATAGCCAACAGCTTTATCGAGATTGGTTGCAAAAAAACCGGGACCCGCGAGCCCTTCCGGAGCATCTACGATGGTTGGTTTTGGTATTGCTATTCCTGACATAGTTTTCTGATTATTTTATGATTCATTAACAATCACATGTTTCATTAGTTTATTGATCCCAATCAAGAGCGCCCTTGCGAATGATGTAAAAAAATCCACTCAACAGCAAGCCCAGGAAAATAACCATGGTTAAAATTCCATAAACTCCAAGTTCGCGGTAATTAATAGCCCAGGGATAAAGGAAGATGACTTCCACATCAAAGAGCACAAAGAGAATTGCGGTAAGGAAGTATTTGATGGCAAAGGGTTGACGGGCGTTACCTGAGGGGTTTATACCACTCTCAAACGGTTTCAGCTTTTTTCGAGTCCGCAGATTCGGGCCCACAACGTGTGTAACGAACATGGTCAGGCCCACGAAGCCTGCCGCAAGTATAAATTGAAGTGCAATAGGAAAATAGCTGCTTAAATCGCTGTTCATGCGTGTTTTTTGGTGGAGCAAAATAACTAAACTACACACAGTAAAACAACAAGTGCCCTACTTTAATTATCCTAATGGATTATCCAACCGAACACCACGTTTAATGATGCATCTTATTGATTTAGACCTTTACGAAATGATGTGCCTCAGGAAGATGAATATCCTGCAGGTAGCGGACTCCGATTTTTCGATGGAATGTTAACAGAAATCCTTGTGTTAGTTTTACCGGCGATGAAAAAAAAAACCATATCGTTCGGTACTGTCTGCGTTCATAATAAACAACAGTCATCCTTTGGTCATAGTCATATGGAGGCTATTTTCCCGACCTCTACCTTTTCCTACGACAATCCGGAACAACTCATGAAATTGTTTCAGGGAACAGAACCGGGATATATCTATTCGCGTTGGGACAATCCTACATTTCACTACGCCGCAGACAAAATTTCGTTGTTGGAAGCATTTGAACTCAATAATGAACACGGAAATCAACTTAAGTTAAAGACCATGCTATTCAGCAGTGGGATGGGTGCCATCAGTACGCTGTTAATGAGTTGCCTGAAACCCGGCGAAAAGTTAATTACACAGGGTAATTTATATGGAGGCACCGATGAGTTTATTCATAAAATTTTAAAGCCTCTTCAAATAGATTGTGTTATGGTTGATCTCAACGACACAGAAAAATTATCCGCTATCCTCGACACATCAACCGACATCAGAATGATGTACATCGAAACACCTGCAAACCCTACCCTCTCGTGTTACGATTTAAACACGCTCGCCGCCATAGCAAAAAAATATAATCTCATTACCGCCGCCGACAACACCTTTGCCACACCCTATCTTCAGCAACCTTTCCGTTATGGGGTCGACTATGTTGTTCACTCTACAACTAAATTCCTGAACGGTCACGGAAATGCAATTGGCGGTGCGCTTGTTTTCCATGAAGATGATGACAAACAAACTCGATTCCATGAAGTTATGAAATTACTGGGTAACAATGCCAACCCATTCGATTCTTGGCTACTAAGTAATGGATTGAAGACTCTTGAATTACGTATGCAGAAGCACTGTGAGAATGCAATGCAACTGGCTCAATTTTTCAGTACCCACCCCGCAATTAATAATGTAAATTATCCGGGCTTGCAATCACATCCTGATCATGCCATATGTAACAAACAAATGCGTCACGCCGGAGCAATGATGAGTATAGAACTATTCGGCGGCCTTGATGCAAGTAAGGAATTTATCGCTTCATTAAAGCTGGCCACTCTGGCCGTTTCGCTGGGAACTGTTGATACAATTGTACAACACCCGGCAAGTATGTCGCACGTTAAGATGAGTAAAGCGCAGCGGGAACAATACGGCATCCTCGACGGCCTGATTCGGATTTCAGTTGGCATAGAACATATCGATGATCTGATTTATGACTTCTCTAATGCACTAGATAAGACCCGGGCATGATGAATCACAAAATGCGCATCATTTTCATGGGTACTCCGGATTTTGCGGTCGCTTCGCTAAAAGCCCTTGTAGAGTCGGGGCAGGATATCGTTGCCGTGATTACCGCGCCCGACAGGCCTGCAGGACGAGGCATGCATCTGACACCATCTCCGGTTAAACAATATGCGACTTCTCAGGGACTCAACGTAATGCAACCGGAACGATTAAAGGATGAACAATTTATTGAATCCCTGAAAGCACTTAATCCCGACCTGGGAATCGTTGTCGCTTTCCGTATGTTACCCGAAATCGTATGGCGTCTGCCCCGATTGGGGACATTTAACCTGCACGCATCGCTCCTCCCTCAATACCGGGGAGCCGCACCCATACACTGGGCCATAATTAATGGGGAAACAGAAACAGGCGTAACCACTTTTTTTCTAAAACACGAAATCGATACCGGCGAAATCATTTTACAAAAACGAACGCCTATTGCTGAAAATGAAACCACCGGATCCTTATATGACCGACTGATGCACCTAGGAGCCGCATTAGTGGTTGAGACCGTAAAGCAAATCGAAATGGGCACCCTACACACTACACCACAAGTTGTCGGCCAAGACCTAAAACCCGCACCAAAAATATTCAAGGAGATGTGCCGGGTAGACTGGAATAAAAAAGGATCCGACATTGTGAATTTTGTCAGAGGCCTACAACCTTCTCCGGGGGCTTTTACTGTGGCTGATGGTAAGGTGATTAAATTACATCGCGTTCAGTTCAGAGCCTGTCAACACAACCTAACGATAAAACAAATTGTGTGTTTAGATCAGCATATTCAGATTGCCGTTACAGACGGTTTCATAGAATGGATGGACATACAACCAGAAGGCAAGAAGCGAATGACCTCAGGTGAATATCTATTAGGTAATACCATCAAACACCTGGAGTAATGTATTTTATTATCCTAACTTCATTAATACATCTCCTGCAGCCAATGGACACATTAAAAACACCTTTTGAAAAGGGAAACGGTAATCAAACCAGTACCTACGAAGAGTGCATCAACTATTATCAAACCCTAACTACGTATTCAGCATTATGTAAACTGGAAACACATGGCAGTTCGAGTGTGGGGAAACCCATACATCTATTCATTATTGATGCCGATAAACAATTCACGCGAGCGTCAGCAACGCTAAATAACAAACTGGTCTTATTTATTAATAATGGCATTCACCCCGGCGAGCCCGACGGAATTGATGCCTCTATGATGTTTGCCCGGGATGTGATGTTTAAAAAGGAGTACAGCAAACTGCTTGAGCGTTGTGTGATTGTAATTATTCCTACCTACAATATCAGCGGTATGCTCAACAGAAATCAAACCTCCCGCGTTAATCAACACGGACCTGAAGCTTATGGATTCAGAGCCAACAGGCAAAATCTGGACCTGAACCGTGACTTTATTAAATGCGACTCAAAAGAGGCCATCACCTTCAATAAGATATTTTCAGCTTGGAGGCCGGAATTATTCATAGATACACATGTGAGTAATGGTGCCGATTACTCATATGTGATGACCTATATAGCCACCCATCCGGATAAGTTGCCCTATATTTTAGCTGATTATGAACAACAGATACTCATTCCCGATTTGCATTCCGCCATGAAATCAGCAGGATTTGAGATGATACCTTACGTGAATATGAAGGAAGAGTCACCAAAAAACGGTATAATATCCTTCCTTGAAACCGGTAGATACAGCACCGGTTATGCTGCCCTTCATAATTGTATCGGTTTTATGCCGGAAACACATATGCTCAAACCATACGCTGATCGGGTATCAGCCACCTATGCATTTATATTGCATACTCTGATTATCGGAGTTCGTGATGCCGAAAAGATTATCTCCAATAAACGCAAAGCCGATCAGCAGATAATAAATCAGGAACAATTTGCGGTTCGATGGAAACTGGATGAGACAAGGATTCAACAATTACCATTCAAAGGATATGAAGAAACCTATGATAGCAGTGAAGTAACCAATATGCAACAATTACATTATCACGCAGAGATGCCCTATGAAGAAAATATTCCGTTCTACGCAAACTATGTTATTGAGACCAACAAGTCAAAACCACTTGCTTACATCATACCACAATGTTTTGACCGGGTAATTGAATGCCTCATTGCTAATAGCATACAGATGGATACCCTAAATGAAGATATTACCCTCGAATTGCCTGCAGTGCCGATTCAATCTTATAACACTTTGAATAAACCCGCAGAAGGACACTATATGCATTACGATATCAAAACCGGCACACCGGTTAACCTAAGCATACCCCTTTACAAAGGCGATGTCATTGTGCAATGCAATCAACAACAAAACAGATACCTCGTTGAGACGCTTGAACCCGAAAGCCATGACAGTTTTTTTGCGTGGAACTTCTTTGACGCTTTTTTGCAACGTAAGGAGTATTTCTCTGACTATGTATTTGAACCACTTTGTAAAGAAATATTGGCAAACGAGCCTGGGCTCAAGCAGGCCTTTGAAGAGAAAAAGAAAACCGATGAATCATTTGCAAACGACGCTCATAAGCAGTTGCAGTTTATCTATGAAAATTCAAAATATGCCGAGAAGATGTATAAAATATATCCTGTGTTCAGGGTTGAGGATGATGAATTATTAAGGGCATTATTAAAATAAATCAGAACCAGCGTTGCCGGATAAATACCCATAACATGAGTACACATACAAGGAGTGATATTCCAACGATGTAAACAAACGACCAGGGACTATTTGCACCGGGCACGATTACATTCATTCCCATAAATGATGCGGCTAATGTTGGCACCATAAGAATAATAGTAACGGTAGTTAATCGCTTCACTACAACATTTAAATTGTTGGAGATGATAGATGCAAATGCATCCATAGTGCCACTCAAAATGTTAGTATATATATTGGCCATCTCCATGGCCTGACTGTAATCAATCAAAACGTCAGCAAAGAATTCTTTAATCTCCGTATCGTGAGCCACCTTCAGGAAATCGGTACGCTCAATTTTCATCATCAATAGTTCATTGGTGCGCAGTGATGTCACAAAATAGACCAAAGACTTTTCAATACTAAGGAGTTTGGTTAATTCCTCATTACGCATCGAAGTATAGAGTTCCTTTTCAAATTCATTGCGCTCGTGATTAATCTCCTTTAGGAAATAAAGAAAATAAAATACGTTGCGTTCAAATATCTGCGTTACGAAACGGCCGGTGTCCTGTGTATTAAAGTGCTTGACGGTGTTATTAAGAAAACTATTGATAACCGGATTCTCCTGAGGGGATATAGTAAGAATCAGTTCCGGAGTGATGATGATACCAATAGGAATAGTCAGGTATTTAGCATCACGAATATCATTATCCTCATTGGCACAGGGCGTTTTAACAACGATGAGGTTAATATCATCTTCTTTTTCAAAACGTGCCCGTTCATCAATATCCAGCGAATCGATAAGGAAATCTATCGGGATATTGTAGCCTGTGGAAATTTGTTTAAGGTTATCGTGATTAAATGGGGGGTAAATATTTATCCAACATCCTTTTTCCGAACGTTCTAACTCCTCGAGTTTACCTAGTTGGTTTGTTTTGAAGTACCGAATCATACCCTTCCATAGTTAATCTGCTTACAATTGTCGTCAAAAATAGGATATACATCCGTATAATGAAATATATGTTCAAATAAATCTTACCGATAAGCCCAACCGGATTGCTTCGAAGCACCCATAATGTTATAGAAATTATTTCTTAATCGGTTGATCGGACCACTCGGCTATGAATATATTGGTATCTCTGGTGCCGCCATTATTACGGTTACTGCAAAATACAAATAACATACCGTCGCTGGAAAACATAGGGAATGCGTCGAAAGTATCCCCATTGGTAATCTTTTCAAGCCCGGTGCCATCGGTATTTATCAGATACAGATTAAAGGGGAATCCACGTTCGTGCTCATAATTGCTTGCAAAAATTATTTTTTTACCGGATGGATGAAAAAATGGAGCCCAGCTGGCGCGGGGTAGATTGGTTATTTGTTTCATGTCAGATCCATCAGCATTGGCAATAAATAAATGCATATTGGTAGGTGCTACCAGATCCTGAGCCAGCAAATCTTTGTATTCCTTAATTTCCGATTCTGTTTTTGGTCGCGATGCACGCCACACAATCTTGGAGCCATCCGGTGAAAAGAAGGCTCCGCCGTCGTATCCTAAATCTTTTGTGATTCGCCTGATCTGTTTGCCTTCAATATCCATTGTATATAAATCGAGATCGCCGTCGCGATTCGATGTAAATAATATGGTTTTACCATCGGGAGAAACTGTAGCTTCTGCATCGTAATACTCATTATTGGTGAGTTGCTTTAGTTGATTACCCTGATAATCGGCCAGAAATAATTCAAAAGATCCATAGATAGGCCATACATATTTTTTTATAAGCTCCCGGTTAGGAACCGGCGGACATGAATCCGCAGTGAGATGCGTTGAAGCATATATAATTGTACTGTCGTTTACAAAATAACTGCAGGTAGTTCGTCCCTTACCGGTGCTCAACAGATTGTAGAAAAATGTATCCGTCGGATCTGTTGATACTGCACCTGAAAAAATCTGGTCGCATAAGTAGTCTTTGTGATCGGTACGCTGAAAAATAAGCAGGTCGCCATCGCGATTGAAATAAGCTTCGGCATTGTCGCCGCCAAAAGTGAGTTGCTTCAGCGATTTAAAATGCGTTTCGCCGGGCATAATCAAGTTGTTTTGCGCCGTTAACATATTGTAGCGTAATAGCAGCAGCAAGGTTAATGAAACCGTAATGTAAACAGTGTTCTTTTGCATAGCCGCAAAAGTAAATATTATCGGCGCTATTGTTTTAGTTTATTCATTTTTACATCAATGCAAAAACTACCGGAAGATTTCGTTGAACGTATGAAGGCCAAGCTTGGCAACGAATACCTAGCATATGTAAATTGCCTTACCGATAATCCTTCTGTATGTGTCAGAAAAAATCCTTTCAAGCCAACCTCATTGTTCTACCGTGAGCAGCAGCTAACTTATTGCAAGGATGCATTCATCCTTTCTGAACGACCGCACTTTCACCACGACCCACTATTGCATGCCGGATGCTACTATGTGCAGGAAGCCGGCTCGGTATTTCTTGAACATATCTTCCATCAACTTTCGCTCCCCGAACATCCGGTAGTGCTTGACCTTTGCGCCGCTCCGGGAGGCAAGTCCACGCACCTGCTTTCATTAATCCATCAAAAAGGTGTACTGGTAAGTAATGAAATTATCACTTCACGAAATAAAATCTTACAGCAGAATATTTACAAATGGGGCTGCGATAATGCCATCATCACTCAATCAGGGTCTGAACATTTCAAAGAATGCCCCGATTTGTTTGACTTGATTGTAGTGGATGCACCCTGCAGTGGTGAAGGCTTATTCCGAAAAGATCCTGATGCAGTTTCACACTGGTCTAAAAGTACGGTTGAAGGTTGCAGCCGAAGACAACTCGATATTACACAGTCGGCCATTCACGCTCTAAAACCGGGAGGATATCTTATTTACAGTACGTGCACCTTTGAACAGAGTGAAAACGATGATGTCGTGAAGTCACTCATACTCAATCACGGCTTTCGGCAAATTAAATTGCAAGCAAAGGATAAAGGTATTGTATCTACATCGTTTGGCCTTCAATTTTTTCCCCACTTAACCAGAAGTGAGGGATTTTATATCTCCGCATTGCAAAAGGTTGTTGATCATAACAGCTTGCTATCCTATTCCAATCAATGCCATAAATACAAATCAATACAACTACCCGACCAGGTAAAGCCCTTTTTGAAAGATGCAGAAATGCTGACCATAGAAAATTACAAAGGAGAAGCCTGGTACGTATCTCCGGCTGTATTAAACATCCTCACGTCATTAAATCATATACCGGTTAAATCAGCAGGTATTCCGCTGGGACGAATCACTGAAAAATATAAACCACACCCCGCACTTGCGCTCAGCAATAAACTTCATTACGAAAATCAGATTGATGTATCTGATCGTGAGGCTCTTTTATTTCTTTCGGGGCATACCCTTGCGAATACTGAAAATAGAAAAGGCCTTTACCTATTGACCTTTAAGCAGTGCGCTCTGGGATGGGTGCATGCCGTTGATGGCAGATTGAATAACTTGTACCCACACGAATGGCGCATTCAATATAGGTAATGCGTTATTTTTGTTTCGTGCAGTTTAATTTTAAAGACATATTCCTGGCTAGTGCCATCATTATCTTCTTTGCGCTGATATCTATGCATTCATCGTCTTGCAGAAACGGCGAACAAGAAAATGACTCATTACTAATCCCGTATCTCAATGACCCTGCAATCAAGGCTATCACTGAAAAAATCAATGAAGACAGGGACAACCCCGAATTATACTTTCAACGGGCACAGGAATTTATGCGCATGCAAAAAGTTCTACCGGCATATAAGGATATAGAACGAGCCATAACACTCGATCCTGAAAACAAAAATTATTTATTCTTTAAGGCAGATATGATGCTTTCTGATGGCTATGCCGAGGGCGCTAAAGAATCCCTGGTAAAAATATTGGCCATAGATCCCTATGATATGATTGCCATAACCAAGCTTGCAAAAGTTTATCTCTATGCCAAAGACTACGAAAACTCTCTGATACAAGTAAAGAAACTCATAGACAAGGATAAAAGCAATTTCGAACCCTATTTTATTGCCGGGCTTAATTATAAAGAAATTAAAGACACTGCTAAAGCAATTGAACAATTTAAAGTCAGTTTGCAATTCAAACCGGATTTTTATGATGCCTATATGCAACTCGGGCTCTTGGCATCTGCACAAAAATCGCCACTGGCAGATCAGTATTTTGACAATGCAATCCGCCTGGATAGTACCGTTCCTGAATCATACTATGCTAAGGCAAAATTTTATCAGGATTCTAAAAGGTACAAGGAAGCAAAACAGATTTACAATCAGCTCATACGGGTTAGCCCGCAAAATGCCAATGCCTTTTTTAATATCGGCTTCATATATATTATGGAAGATTCAATTGCCAGGGCAAAAAAATATTTTAACTACGCCGTTCAGGTAAATCCGATTTATGCCGATGCCTATTATTACCGCGCGCTGTGTGAATATGAACTGGGTGAGATAGTTTTAGCCAAATCGGATTTAACACAATGTTTAGCTTTGGACCCCGATAATGATAAAGCACAGAATTTATTCAATACACTCAACAAACAATAAATACATAAACAATGATTGATATTACATTTCCGGATGGTACGGTCAGACAATATGAGAATGGTACAACACCCATGGCCATTGCCAAATCAATCAGTGAAGGGTTGGCAAAAAAAATCCTGGTATGCAAGGTAAATGATCAGATATGGGATCTGCAGAGATCCATATATAGTAGTGCCTCCCTACAACTTTTCAGCTGGGAGGATAAAGAAGGTAAAGCAACCTACTGGCACTCCTCTGCACACCTTATGGCTGAAGCCCTTGAGGCTATTTATCCCGGAGTAAAATTTGGGATCGGGCCGGCTCTCGACCAGGGATTCTATTACGACGTTGATCTGCGGGGTAATACGCTTCAGAATGAAGACCTGGTTAAGCTTGAAAAGAAAATGCTTGAACTTGCTTCAAGAAATAATGAATACAAACGCCAGGAAATTTCGAAGGAAGATGCATTGCAGTATTTTACCGAAAAAGGCGATGAGTATAAAGTTGAACTGATTAACGAGCTTGAGGATGGTACGATTACCCTTTACTCGCAGGGTAATTTTATTGATTTATGCCGTGGCCCGCACATACCAAACACAGGATACATCAAGGCGATTAAGCTGACCAGCATTGCAGGTGCATACTGGCGAGGCGATCAATCACGCCAACAATTAACCCGAATATATGGTATCAGCTTTCCCAAACAAAAGGATTTAGATGATTACTTGCTGATGCTCGAGGAAGCCAAAAAACGAGATCACAGAAAACTTGGCAAGGAACTGGAAATTTTCACCTTCGATGATGATGTAGGCCCCGGTATGCCACTTTGGCTTCCTAATGGTGGCGTACTCATTGAACAGCTGGAACGGCTAGCTAAAAAAACTGAGTTTGATGCCGGTTATCATCGTGTACGCTCACCGCATGTGGCTAAAGAATCGATGTATTTGAAAAGTGGTCACCTACCCTATTACCAGGAATCGATGTTTCCACCCATGGAAATTGACGGGCAGAAGTTTTATCTGAAAGCAATGAACTGCCCTCATCATCATAAAATATTTGATGCCGTTCCTCGCAGTTACAAAGATCTTCCCCTGCGGCTTGCAGAATATGGTACCTGCTATCGTTATGAGCAAAGCGGCGAGTTATTCGGTTTGATGCGCGTACGTTCACTGCAAATGAATGATGCCCATATTTATTGTACCAGAGAGCAATTCGGTGACGAGTTTAGAGCAGTTAACGAAATGTATCTGAAGTACTTTAACATTTTTGGTATCGATAAATATGTGATGCGTTTCAGTACGCACGACCCCGCCAAACTCGGACAGAAATATATAGATGACGCCATATTGTGGAAAGAAACTGAAGATATGGTTCGCAATGTGTTGATTGAGTCCAACATTCCTTATGTTGAAGTACCGGACGAAGCCGCATTCTACGGACCAAAAATTGATGTACAGATCTGGAGTGCCATTGGCAGAGAATTCACCCTCGCCACCAATCAGGTTGACTTTGCTCAGGGTAAACGGTTCGACCTGAAGTTTACCACACCAACAAATGACACCCAGCAACCCTTAATCATTCACAGAGCGCCACTTGGTACTCATGAACGTTTTATTGGTTTTTTAATTGAACACTACGCCGGGAACTTCCCAACATGGCTTGCACCGGTTCAGGCTACGCTACTGCCTATTTCCGATAAACATCTTGATTATGCAAAAAAACTATTGCATGAATTTAAAAAATCGGAGATTCGCTGCACTATTGATGACCGCTCAGAAAAAATTGGCAAGAAAATACGGGATGCCGAACTCAAAAAAATACCATACATGCTCATTATAGGCGATAAAGAGCAAGAGAGCAATGCATTATCCGTTCGTAAAAAAGGAAGCGGCGATTCGGGTTCCGTGCCCGCATCTGATGTTATTGCCTCCATAAAAGCAGAATCTGATGCTATATTTAACTAATTCATTTTCAACACAACAAACACCTAACTACATTGGCTATTAACCCAAAGTTTATTAAGAAAAAACAGGAAAACGAACATCGAATTAATCAGGAAATTAACGTTGCCGAGGTGCGCCTCGTTGGCGACAACATCACACCCGGCGTTTATCATACTGATATTGCCCTGAAGATGGCACGCGAACAGGGCGTTGATCTGGTGGAAATTTCTCCTAATGCCGCTCCACCGGTTTGTAAAATAATTGACTACAACAAGTTTCTTTATGACAAGAAAAAGAAAGAAAAGGAGATTAAGGCACGGTCTCAGAAAAATGTAATGAAGGAAATCCGCTTTACACCCAATACGGATGAACACGATTTTGAATTTAAAACCAAGCACGCCATTAAGTTTCTGGAAGAGGGCGCTAAAGTGAAAGCTTATGTTCACTTCAGAGGTCGTGCAATACAATTTAAAGATCGCGGTGAGTTACTGCTATTAAAATTTGTAGAGCAACTAAAAGAATTTGGAGCTTTGGAAGCACTTCCAAAACTGGAAGGAAACCGTATGAACATCATCATAAATCCGAAATCCAACAACAAAAAACCTAAAGGCGCATAAAATTCATAGGGAATAATTGAATTCAGCCTTGATACTGTAAATAATAATCCTATATTTGCACTCCAATTTTTTGGAATGTTATGCCTAAAATGAAAACTAACTCCAGTGCTAAGAAGCGTTTTAAAGTAACGGGCACCGGTAAAATTAAGAGAAAGAAAGCGTTTAAGAATCACATCTTAACGAAAAAGAAGAAATCCCGCAAAGCACGTTTATCTCGCCCTGCTATGGTTAATGATGCAAACGAGGGTTTAATTAAACGCCTGTTAACCATTTAATCAGACAGTAAAAAGGATACTATGCCACGTACGAAAAACAGAGTTGCCTCAAAAGCACGCCGTAAAAAAGTCTTAAAACTAGCCAAAGGTTACTTCGGAACCCGCAAAAGTAATATTGAAACCGCTCGCAATGCAGTTGATAAAGCCTTAGCTTATGCATATGTAGGTCGCAAGCAGAAAAAACGTGATTACCGTTCCCTGTGGATTGAACGTATCAATGCAGCTGCCCGTCTGGAAGGTATGTCTTACAGCAAATTCATGAATGCTGTTAAGGAAAAGGGAATTGAACTTAACCGTAAGGCTCTTGCTGATCTGGCTATGAATCAACCCGATGCGTTCAAAGCCATAGCGAATAAAGTGAAATAATATTTACTTTTAATCGATACTAAAGAAACCGCTCCAAAAGCGGTTTTTTTATTTGTATAGCTGAAGGCCAATGTTAGCGGCAATGAACATGGGCACAGGACGATAAAGATCATTCAGTCGCTCACTTTCAATAGTGGTTAACATCGAGGTGTTACAGCTGGCACTGATGCCGTAACGTAATGACAGGTTTTGGGTAAGAGCAGATCCAGCTTCGATACCGAGTGTAACAGCATGCTGATTTTTCTTAATATCCTGCTCCTCAATGTTATAAGTCAAGGTATTGATGATTGATTTACCCGATATATATCTTGAAAAAACATAACCGGCCTGCAATTCAATGGTCCTTTTACAATCACCGGTTAAATTGTATTTGATCGATAGCGGACATTGCGCATAGGTAAATTGAATTGAGTTGTCCCGTTTTACCAATGAACCAAATCGTTTATTCTTATTTACAGATTCGTAATTGACCTCGGCCCTCATACCTGATATTCCGGTTTGAATAGCAATACGTTTACTGAGTCGATAGCCAAACTGAAATGTTGTGACATATCCCGGAGAGAATTTGACTGATGTGCCCGGATTATTGTGAAAGGAATTCGTAAGTAATCGATAATTTCCATACGACGCACCCAGTTGAACATACCATCTCATGTTGCAAGCATTAGTTGGCGCAGTGTTATTTAATAAAAGAGGATTATCTTCCACAACTTGTCTATATGAAGTTTCAATTATGTGATTGGCTTGGTTATTAAATGTATTGAATCGAAGGGAACGAAACGGAATACTGGTCAGGGTTTCATTTGGCTTTTTTCTATAATCCATATTCTGCGATACATCTAACAGCTCGTCAATATCTTCTTCAAGCTGAATGAATACCGGTTCTTGTTTAGATATATTAGTTACCGATGAAATTGCTGTTGCCCGATCTGATTCTGTAACCGCTGGATATTGCTTATTTGCTGCGGACTGATTACTATGGTTAATTGCGTTTATTACATCAGAAGTTACGTTTGAATTGGTAATTTGAGCTTCATGCTTAAGATTTGTTTCAACAAAATAGCCTATTGAAACTAGTGCGATGATAATCGTGCCGGTAACGATAAGTATGCCTCCTTTCCTATTTCGTACTTTCTTAGTTCCGTTAAGATCAGATTCAATTCTACTCCATAGATTTGATGTAGGTTGCACCTTGTGTGAACGTAGTTTATCACGAAATAATCGCACAAAATCAGTATCGCTAAAGAACAGCCGCCGCATAATTTATCTTTTGTGACTGATTAATTCGTTTTTCAAGTATGTATCTGGCACGGGCAAACTGAGACTTGGACGTGCCTTCGGAAATATTCAGCATCTCGGCTATTTCCCGATGTGTATATCCTTCGATGGCATAGAGGTTAAAAACTGTCCGGTATCCCGGTGATAAATCCTGAATCATGCGAATGAGGTCATCAGCGGCAAGTTTGTGAAACGCATCTTCCTGAAATTGATTTAAGGGAGCGGTCTCGATCTCAGCCATTTGACTGATGAATTGATGCTTACGGAGCCATTCAATGGAGGTATGGACAGCTATACGACGCATCCAGCCTTCAAAAGAGCCTTCACTACGAAATGATTCAATGTGATTAAACACTTTAATAAACGTTTCCTGCAACATGTCTTCGGCCTGTGGCTTATCAACAGCGTATCGCATCGTTACCGAGAGAAGTGCAGGTGCATATCGTTGGTACAATAGCCACTGACATTTACGTTCCCGTTGCAAGCAACCGCGAATGAGTTCGGCTTCTGACTGAATTGCAATTTCTTTGTTCAATGTTGAACGGTGTTTAGACCAATGTGCACAACAATTCGTTGCACGACGTATCGTAAAAGTAAATAAAATTTAGGTCCCGGAATCATGAGGTAAGTGCCTTTTTAACATTCTTGCCGCCAAAGTGCGATGACTAATGGCATTCTTTTCCGCCTGATCCATCCGGGCAAATGACACGTGACGACCTTCAGGAATAAAAATGGGATCATAGCCAAATCCGTTATCGCCTTGTTTTATCTCTGCAATCCTACCCTTGCAGATGCCTTCAAATAAAAATTCTTTACCCTGATAAATCAGACAGATAACCGTCCGAAACTGTGCCAGTCGATGTTGATGACCATCCAGATTCTTTAAAAGTAAATTCATGTTATCTGATGCAGAACGACCCGGCCCTGCATAATGCGCCGTATGCACACCAGGCTCGCCCATCAGGGATTCCACTTCTAATGCTGTATCTTCTGAAATACAATCCCGATTAAATAAATGATAAATGAACTGCGCTTTTTGCCTTGCATTTTCCTCAATGGTATCATAATCCTCCTCAAGTTCAATGCTATAGTTTAAATCCTTGAGCGTTATGAGTTCAACCTCAGGAAGCAAGATAGCGGCCAGTTCATCCCGTTTGAAATTATTCTGAGATGCAAAAAGGAGCTGAATTTTTGAATTCAGGACATCAACACTTCCCATAATCTTCTTTTTAGGCCGTTTGCTGTTGAACTTTGAGGGTCATTGTCCATTTGATAGATAGTATTAGCCACGATAATGCTTTTGCCGGAGCGAATGGTCTTTAAATAAAATTGAGTGGGCACGAGTTCAAGATTGTAGGGTTTTACACCTAAGAATACTATGGTTTTGATTTCATCTGTGGAAGCCAGTAACTCCTGATTAAAACTATACGTTCTGCAATATAAAATTGCTGTGCGTTTTCCGTTTTTCTCGAGATTGTCCTTCAATCGGATAAGAGTTCCATCCTGAGCGTGTTTGCTGTTTTCCGGTTTTGTGTCGTGCAGGGTTATAATGACAATTTCCGGTTTGTAACTGAAGATGTTCTCTAGTTCAGCCTTTTCAAATGGTTCATCAACATGCATGATCAGCTCATGATCTAGTATATGTTCAGGAAAATGATGTGAAGATTTCATTGAATTCGTCGCAAAGTTTTATGAAGGATAAAATTAAATAAATAGATTTGTTGTATAAGAATCCAGACCATGAAATATCCCATACATATCGAACGAGTTACTCAATCCAGAGCCGGAACAATTAAAAAAGAGGATATTGTTTTTGGTCGGCATTATGCGGATCATATGTTCATCGCTGATTATTTTGACGGGGAATGGCGTAATCCCAGAATCATCCCATTTCAAAACCTTTCCCTGAATCCTGCAACGAACTCATTGCATTACGGACAGCTGATATTTGAGGGAATGAAAGCCTATAAAGGTCCAAATAACGAAGCCCTTCTATTTCGTCCGGATAAAAATTATGAGCGCTTTAATCGTTCTGCAACCCGAATGGGCATGCCCGAACTACCCGAAGAACTCTTCATGAATGCCATTCACGAACTCATTAATATAGATCGTAGCTGGATACCCGGTGGAGAAGGCTATTCACTCTATATCAGACCATTTATGATGGCAACAGACGAATTCATTGGCATTCGTCCAACCGAACGTTTTAGCTTTATCATCATCACTTCTCCGGCTCAACCTTACTACAACAAGCCTGTTCGTGTAATGACTTTCGAAAAATTCGTTCGCGCATTTCCGGGCGGTGTAGGTTATGCAAAAGCGGCCGGCAACTACGGTTCATCCATGTTGCCACTCCGTGAGGCTATACAAAACGGCTATGAACAGGTGTTGTGGCTAGATGGCGATGAGCATCGATATGCGGAAGAAATCGGATCTATGAATATCTTTTTTATGATTGATGATATACTGATTACCCCATCATTGGATCAAGGCACTATACTTGAGGGTGTAACCAGAGATTCAATCATCCAATTAGCACAAGCAGAGGGCATTCGTGTTGAGGAACGAAAAATTTCGATTGACGAAGTCACAGAGGCCAATAAAAACTCCCGACTCACTGATTGTTTCGGTGTGGGCACCGCCGCATCAGTGGTACCTATATCGGTCATTCATTACAAAGGTCAGGATCATGTATTGTCTCCGGTTGATGATCGAATATGGTATCGTAAATTAAAGTATCAGCTCGATGCCATTAAAACCGGCAAACAGGCAGATATCTTCAACTGGGTTATACCGGTAGGATCCACCATCTATAATTAAACTGAAATACATTAATTCTCATTTTCATAAACATGCTACTAAAATAAAAAAACTGCTTACTCCGCAGAGCAAGCAGTTTAAATATTTGGGTTTATCGGCCGTTTTTTATTGTTTATTCCTTACCGAAAAGAATATAATGCACTCCAATGTTTAAACCACCGGTTGCATTTTTAGATGGTTCGTAAACTCCCGAACTATCGGGAATATGAAATTTCTCTTCGTTTATGTCGTTGAAACTATAAAATAAATCAAGTCCAGCATTGATATATATCTTGGAGGTAATATCAATATTTGCTCCTATACCAAAATTAACTCCATTATCTCCGGAATTAAATCGGTCTTTAATATCATTTTTTGTTGGATCTACAGTTGGTCCATCGTATTCATAGGTTGCATTAGAAATAAAACCAAACTGAGGCCCCGCCTGAGCATAAAATTTAACTGATGAACTGCCACCTGTAAAGCGAACAAGCAAGGGTATGTAGTTATATCGCAGCGAGATATCTCGTGTTTCACCGGTATTTTTTGAGCTCTCATAGGATTGACCCTGATTGGAAAACTTAAACCCGGTAAAAACGCCAATGTGATCGGTTAGGTTATAACCTACATTAAGCCCGGCACCTGCACCGGTTTTAAGTGTGTAATCATACTCTTCTCCGCCATATGCATTTTGGTTAACAATCCATACGGTATTTAAATTGCCTGATGCTCCAAGGTGAAGTCCTTTTTGTGCAAATGCAAAAGAACTGATTATAATAAATAATGCTGTGAGTTGTTTTTTCATGTCGTTTTTTAATTTGATGTAAAAAAAGTAATTATTATGCTAAAGTCAAAATAACTCAAAAAAAAAGCCCGTGCAGGCACGGGCTTTATAAATAATTTTTTGATGAATTACTTTGTTACAACAACACGTGTTGACACCACATTACCGTTATCGGCAGAAATGTTAACAAAATAAACACCAGCCGCTAAATCAGTTGTATTGATCGTGATGAAGTTTTTACCTGAGTTCATCGTTCCGTTGAACACGTTGTTCACCATACGTCCTGTAACGTCTGTTAGCGTAGCATTAACCAGGGATGGTTTTGCTAATTCGATGTTTGCACGAACAAAGTTTTGAGCCGGATTTGGTGATAAACTAACCAGTGAAAGGTTGTTGTTAACGTCATTAACACCTACGTTCCAATCATAGGATACTCTTGCCCAAATACCCCAGTTTTGAGCTTCTAACCATCCGTCTGCACCAACTGGATTACCATAACCAACATTAGAGTTTAATGTGATCTGAGGAATAAACGGAGGATAGCGCATGTAAGAATTTTTGTAAGAGCTCTGTTGCAAAGTTCCACCTGTTCCGTCATCAACAGAAGTACCCAAAACACCAAACGAGTCAACCTTGCTTGGATCTACATATTCAATAACAAAAGCAACTTTTGAACCTGGATTTGTAGTATATGCAGGAGCATATGCTAAAACAAAACCTGCACCGGTACCTAACCAGTTACCGTTGGATGACAGGGACACATCTGAAGAATCAGTTTGTTGCCAAAGAACATTGGTTGAAGGTGCACCGTTAGAACCTGTGCTAACGATTTTCATCGTGATATAATCGTATTGAGCAGAGTTATTTTCATGCGTTACATAAGCAAAAATAGAATCTACAGTAAGCGATAATGTTGATGGATAAGCATCCGGTAACCCAACATTAGAATAGATAACGATACTATTTGCAGGATCAGCTGGATCCGTGTATCCGGCGATTTGATCCATAGAAACACCTATGAAATTGAAAGACGTGTCAGCATCATTGAACAATGAGTTAAATGGCCAGATGTATCCATTATCATCACCATTGGCAGTGCCATAGTCAACGTACAGTGAAAAGGCATCGCGTGAACTCTTCGTGCCTTTTTTTGCATTCATAAAATCGGTGTAGTCGATTTTATTTGTTTGATTGGACATTTTGTAGGGAATCTGCGCAAAAGCTGAACCGGAGAAAACCAGGGCAACCAGCAGAACAGAAATACGTGTAAAATTTTTCATGTTTGTTTAAGTTGTTTAAGTATTAGTTGTTTGATGGGTATAAAAGTAAAAGTTTTATTCAAAAAAAGAAAAAATCAACGTCATCGGTTTGTAAAAAATTATTGTAAGGCAATGCGACTAAAAAAGAATCTGTCGTTGTTGCGAATGGCGTAATTATAAACTCCGGCCGGTATCTGATCCAAAGGCAATGTGCCCGTGTAAATGCCCGGGTTGAGTTTCCCCATTTGCAACTGAGTAACGAGTTTGCTGGTAAGATCATACAATACAATGGATACATCTCCTGACTGTTCGATACCAAATTTGAATGAAGCCTGATTTTTAGCAGGATTCGGGAACGTGGAATAAATAGTAATTCCATTGAATGAGGCGGGTTGGTTAATGCTACCCAGATTTCCAAGTTCTAGAACCGGACAGAGAAACAACTCCACATCCAAGCCCCAGGTGCCGGAGGTGCCATCATTAAAAGGTTTAAAGGTGCTATCTGCTCTTCGCTCCCAAGCAATCTGATATCCCGGATAGCAGTCTGACTTACTTGTGGCGCACACCAATGAATCTCCGGTATTTTGAGGAATAGTAAAGCTTACAAAAAATGAATCGTAAACCGGTATCGTTATCGGAAACTGAAATCCTGAGAAGTTAGGATTAGTAAGATTGCCCCATATTTGTGACATTGGCGTTGGGTCGGAGGTAAATATCAGTTCACCGGGACCGTGGGTTACCGAGTCCACAGTATAAATGTTTGAATATAATAAGGTGTTTGGGTTGGCCTCAACTTTATCTCCAAATACAGCCAGAGTTTGGTAAACGCCGATGATGTTTGACCCTTTAAATTTTTGCATTTTTTCCAGGTCACCAAATTGATTGGTGCCTGCCGCATATCCTGAAGCGCCATCGCTGTATAAGATCACCTCATCACAACCGGGTAAGGGTGTTTGAAAAATTAAATTTCTGACAATATTGGAATAGATGGTATCAAATCCGGAACGGCTAAAACTCTCAGGCATGGAACTCATCGTAACGGTCTCAACCGGCTCTGCTAAGCCGGCTCTAACAGAAACCTGAGCGTAGTTCACAAAAGGTAGCATCAGTAAAATGAATGTAATTTTTTTCATTGTGTATGTAAATATTTAGGTGACTAAATTAATTCAATTTTGATTCTGCCTATTGAAAACCTTAATCTTGCACTTGTGTATAAGTTTCTCACACGTATTCAACTGTTTATCCAATACCTTATCAAAGGTAGGAGCAAATATTATATTCATTCTCCTTTTATGTATGACTTCTGTCGTTTCGTATTAAACCGAAACCCTTCAAAAAAAGACATCGACACCATAAGTGCCATAAAAAAGTATTATCAGACCAACAAGGGTGTGTTAGATCTGCAGGAGTTTGGTGCAGGTAAACCACGCACTTATACAATCGATACCAAGAACTATTTAAAGAGAACAGCTATCACTAATAAATACGGTAAATTACTGTATCATCTTGTTGCATATTATCAAGTTGAACAAGTTTTCGAAACCGGCACGGCATTAGGTATCAGTACCTCATGGATGGCCCTTGCCAATCCAAATTGTAAAATCAGCAGTATCGAGGGTAATAAAAAATTATGCGATGTATCGAATGAAATGTTTAACCGCTTCAGCATAACGAATACGCAAGTGTATTGCGGCCTCGTTGAGGACGTACTCCCTGAATTAGCAAAAAATATGAAATGCAAAACCCTGCTATTTATTGATGCTCATCACACAGGTGCGGCAACAATGAGGTATTTTGCTATGATAAAATCCTACGTAAAAGATGACACCATCGTGGTTTTTGATGATATTAATTATTCTGCCGAAATGAATGATGCCTGGAAAACAATTATTTGTGATGAACGGGTGACGTTGAGTCTGAATCTATTTCGCATTGGTGTTATTTTTTTTAATCCCTCATTATCCAAACAAAACTTTTCTTTGTACTACTAATGAAGCAAATTCAATTTTTAACTTTTTACCTTATTCTCATATCAGTATGGCCTGCTCTTGGACAACAACAGTCTATTAGTTATCTGAATAAACAACTGGATAATGGACTTCAGTTGTTGATTATTGAGGATGAAGCGAAGCCGGTAGTTACTATGAATGTTGTGGTTAAGGAAGGGCCTATGTACCTGAACGAAAAAGAAATCGGGTTACATTTACTGAGCAGTCTGATGTTCATTGGCGCAACCGAGCGCTATCCTGCGGCTGAGCTGAGCTACAATAAACTCAGTAAGATTAATGCTCAGTACAACAGAAGCATTTACGAAAGTGCACAGACCTACACAATCAAATGCTATAAAAATCATACCGACACCGTATTCGGACTCATCAGTGAGTGGATACAGCATCCCGTTTTAACAAATGAGGAACTCGCATTAGCCAAGTTCAGAGCAGACTCTACGATCAAAGCAGATAATCAGCAAACAGCTTATTTGCTTAACGAAAGGCGCATAAAACTTTTTGAAAAATATGGTCTTAAGCAATTAGATTTTGCTTCGATGATGACAAATATTACTGCTTGTAACCGAGAACAGTTGGTTGAATACAGAAGTAAATTTTACAGGCCACAAAACATCTTATTGATCATACATGGCAAAGTCAACAAATTTGATGTTATTGCCAAACTAAATCGTTTAATGGGCAAATGGACTTTACCTGAATTAAATACTCCTGAAATAAATGTTCAGATCAGGCTACCCTTGTCTACTCAAAGTTTGATAGGAACCCCTTCAGCACAATACCCTGCCCTTCAGTTTTGTTTTCCGGGTCCATCATACAAGGCCAATACGGTGGATTACTACGCCGGTAAAGTATTGAGCACATTATTAAATAACAGTTCACACAGCTTTAAAAAATCATTAGATAAGAATTTATCTTACTATGAATTTGAGACGGAATCCTTTAACATAATTAATCAGTCCTTTTTAACCTTCACCTGTATTTCACCACCCGATCAACTTCGAAAAATATATGATACGATGAATGTTGTGCTTAATAAACTAAGTACCCACGTAAAAGACGACCTGCAGTTGAATCAGGCTAAACGGAGAACCTATCAACTTTATGAATATAAGTCGGCAAATACTTCGGAATACCTGAATCTATTGGGCGTACACTGGGCCAACGACTTGCTAAACGAGTATTATAATGCCCAAAGTATCATTAATAAACTAACAGCCGCTGATTTACAAAATTTTATAACGAGATATCTTGAAGATAAGCCCTCAGCTCGTTTTTTACTAATTTCTCCAGCTCATCAGACTTCTACAAATAGCAGAACATTTTTTAACGATTTTGAATCCTACGCAGACCTTACTATATATTACGACTTCAATTCAGAAACATTTAGTACTGCAGGTGAAAATAGTTTTTACAAAGCAGCTCAATTTTTAAAAATCAACAAACAGATTGGTGCAGAGCTCACCATTTATCAAGATGCAGGCGAACGTAAAGACCTCGTAAAAAAACGTTATGCTAATCTATATTTACGTCTGTATGGCGAGGGAATCAGCGAAAAAGAACTCGACGAGATGAATGTAAATCTTTATGTCTCCACGACACAAAATGCTTTGGAAACAGACCAAAACCAGCGTGCTTTTTTTTCAAAACCTAAACAATGAGTTTTTTTAAATTTCTTATTCGACCCCTGCTATTATTACTTGTATTCTGTCAGGTATTTACACCTACCTCATCAATAGCCGTTCAGGCATCACCACAGGGCATCTTTAAAGGCAAGATAGACAGTATTCCCTGCATTATTGTTCCGGCAACACACGAGATGGTTTACCTCCAGATTATTGTTAAAGGTGGTGTAAATAATTATAATTATTTATCGCAGGGCATCGAGCCGCTATTAATGTCAACCATTGCAAATGGAGCAACAACTAATTATACGCTCGATGAAATTGAGTTACTGAAAAGCTCATACATGATACAAACGAGCCTAAACTTCTATCCCGATTATTCCGTTATACAATTTAAGTTTCCACTGAGTTCCTGGGCTGATGCGACTAAATTAATTGGTGATATGCTGGGTAAACCTGCATTCCACGCAGATGATATTGAAAATGCCCGCGGTGATGTCTCCATGGGTTCGCTCACCGAAGCTGGCGACCGTTGGGAGAAATTACGAACCACCGGAACGCAAATTATCTACAACAATAAAAACTATCTCAAAACACCCTGGGGAGATGGACTGAATCTGAATGCCATTCAAAGCGATGCATTAAAAAAACTATACAACACCATTTTTAACAGAAATAATATCAGCATTTCAGTATATGGCAAAGTGAATCAATCGATGCTTACAAACCTGATTAAGATCAATTTGAAATGGTTGAGGTCAGGAAGCAGTTCTGTGGCGTCCACCTCTCCTGTTGATATTACCTCATCTACATTAAACATAGTTGGTGGTCAGGCCGATCAGAAAATAACAACCTGCATGTCTAATGCCCCTAAGCCCTTCAGCACTGATTATGCAGCATTCCTGTTATTATCCGAACTGCTACAAGGCAGAATTTCAACTGTTAATCAGCAAAAAAAATACATCGATGAACTGCAGGTGCATTACTCCAACAACAATCAATGTCTATTCTCCATTCAATTTACTGCAAGTGACCCCGATAAGGCTATGCAACTGATTGCTGATGAAATTAAGTACCTAAAAAAGTTTGGTGTCAAACAAGCCGAGTTAAATGAAAAAAGGGTAAAGTTTATATCCCATTTTTATCTCGATCAAAGCGATGATAACTGGTGCCAATTACTGAGTTTATCTTCTTTCTATAATACCACTGTAATGATTGATGGATTGGATGACTTACTTCAAAAAGTAACAGTATCAGATGTTCAGCAGGCGGCGGTTAACTACATTAAGGCTTTCTCCATCTTTTATTCCGGCCAAAAAGACGAAGTAAATAATCTTATTTTCACACAAAAGCTACAATAGTTATTGCGCCTGAAGGGCAACCTCAATAATATCACGAACAGAGCCAAATGTATGATCAAGATATTCCGGGAGTTGTGATCGATGCACCCATACAGCCTGAACGATATCCTCTTCGAGCTGTGGCACCAATTTACCGGCGTCGGGCGTGTGCATTAAGAACCAGTATGACGCCTTGATACAACTTTCGCCATTTTCAACATAACTATGATAGGTGCAAGACTGTTTACCCTGATATAATTTCAGTGACTGAATAACACGGAGTTTCTTTATTCCGGTTTCTTCTTTTACCTCCCGTATGGCACCTCTTCGTTTCGTTTCGCCGCTATTTAACTTCCCCTTGGGCAGATCCCATTTACCTCGTCTGAAAATCAAAAGAATCTCATCGTTTGAATTGAGAACAATACCGCCAGCGGCCTCTATTAGTTTGTAGAAACGAATTATATTATTCAAAACAAGCTTTGGATTGCGGGATAGCAAATAACAAGCACGCAATCCTTTAGCGTTATTTATGGTATCTAACGTGTCAAGTATCGTTTTTTGGGAGGTATGATCGGTTATGAAAATATCAGAGGAAGCCTCATTAGAGTCCGGTATCGCGTTACCATGACGTGTGGTTAGGTAAACCGGGGTGTTATTGATATAAATTTTGTACATTTTTGTACTATGATTCTTTCAGAAATAACTGCAGACCGCACAGCTGAACTCCTGTTGCAAATTAACGCAATTAAACTTAACCCACAAAAGCCTTATACCTGGGCCTCCGGCTGGCAATCACCTATTTATACCGATAATCGCACTATTCTCTCTTATCCAGAAATCAGAACCTATGTGAAAGAACAGTTTGTGGCCATCATTAAAGAAAAGTTTCCGGAAACGGAATTGATCGCCGGCGTAGCCACTGCCGGAATTCCACACGGCGCACTGCTGGCTGATGCACTAAACATCCCGTTTTGCTATGTACGTTCAGCCGCAAAATCGCACGGTTTAAGCAATATGATTGAAGGTAAGACATTGCCTAATCAAAAAACCATCGTAGTAGAAGATCTGATCTCAACCGGTGGCAGTAGCATCAATGCCATTAAGGCATTACGCGCTGCGGGTTGCGATGTGCTTGGCATGATTGCGATATTTTCATATTCATTCGAAACGAGTGAGGTCAATTTAAATAACGAACACTGCCCCTATTATACCCTAAGCGATTATGGTCATCTGATCAGCAAAGCGATTGAGTTAAATTATGTGCGTAGCGATGAATTGAAAACACTGGAGGCGTGGAGAAAACACCCTGAAAGCTGGACTAAAAGTTTGTAATGCTAAATTGGATGTTCAGATATCGTGTTTGGCAATTAACCCTTGCCGTGCTATTCATTTTTTTTAGTTACACCGATATTTTTCAGACCAAAAGTAGCAGTCATAAATATGCGGGCGAAGTTATTACGAGTTCGATCGAACGGTTTAAACAACGTACGGATAGCCTTTATTCCAAGCTTAGGGATACCTGTCACCTTATATACCCTTTTAATTGCCCTGAAGTTACTGAACTATTCGATGATAACGATATCACTGCGCTTCGATATGAAAATAGAACACTGGTTTATTGGAATTCAAACAGTATTGCTCCCCGTTATAATCAACTTACCGAGGCAGGCAAGATTGTGTTCAGCCGATATAAAAATGGCATCTATTTATGTCGTGGTTTTAAGGAGGACACCATATCTGTTTACTTTTTACAGCCGGTATATCTCAATTATAATACAACGAATAGCTATTTGCAAGACCACTTTACCTCTGAATTTCCTGTAAGCAACAATTTCAGGCTAAGTCTGATGAAGGAGGAAGGTTCATTTGAGGTGCCCGTATCCGTAAGTCCATCCGGGGTATATCTCACTCAAACATCAAAGCTGGCTTCCACGATAGAAAGCATTTTACGTTTTGGTAGTTTGCTAATTGGATTCATTTTATTATTCCAATTTATCCTGCACTATATATTAAGTACAAGCCGAATACTCAATCCCGGCATACAGGCTTCTTTATATTTTATTTTGGTAATAGCAACACATATATTTTTTAATTCTTATTTCATTGTGCCGTATGTGCTCAAGGAATTACTCATCTTTAATCCGGATTATTATGCATCGCCATATATTTCTGATTCGCTTGGAACGCTATTTATTGAAGGCATCATACAATTTTTAATCGTTGCAAATTATTACGCCTCACCAAGGCAGGATTTTAATAATAAGATCATTGCCGAACTCGAATTTATTACCAGCGCTACGATAATTACCATAGCCTCATCTTTGCTTGTAATCACCTATAAAAGTCTAATTATGGACTCAAATATTGCATTTGAATTTTTTAATCCCTATAATCCCGATTTCAATAATCTAATCAATCTGTCCGCTGTTGGAATTCTGGTTATTACACATTTCATTCTATGCAATAAACTCTATCAATACATATTAGCTGAGCATCGAAAAAATCATCTGATAAGACTGGTTGTTTGCCTGATCATCAGTATAGCAGGCTCCCTAATTATGTTTGATGATTTATTTGATTCCATAATTGTTTTTGTGCTGGTGTTGTTGCCTGCACTATCTATGTTAAAGACCGGAAAACTTACCAGCTATCTTAGCGGCATAAGTGGTATATTTCTGCTTCTTATTGGCTATGCCATCATCATCTCCTATTTCGTTTTTCATTTATCCATTGAAAAAGACTTAAGTCTGCGAACAGCCTATGCCAACAAGCTCATTACGGAACGTGATAACGTTACGGAATATCTGCTCGGTGAAATTCGAAGTACCGTTCTGAACGATTTCATGCTTCAGGAATTTTTTCTGTCTGATCATCAAAATGCACGAGGCATTATTGACCACCTCAACAATATGTATTTCAATAATGGATTTAACCGATTCAACGTAAATTACTATTTCTATGACAAGGGCAATAGACCCATTTCGCTTGAAGAGGACTTAACCATTACCAACGACGAACTCATTGGTAACTCGGTAGTATGTGGTGAGCACGAATTGTACTTTTTAACCGAACCTGCCGGTAGTTTTACATATATCGCCGAATATCCAATCAGAGAAAAGGATAGTATACAAGGCACACTCATGGTGCAGCTTACATCCAAACTTTACAAGTCGGCTAATGTATATCCGGAGTTGTTGCTTGAAGAGAAAAATAAACTACCCATTTCGGATTACTCTTATGGTATATATACCGGAAATACCTTAAGTGAACATTCGGGCAAGTACAATTATCCTTACAGTAATGATTTTAATGCATTTGGCACACTAAAAACCGACACCTTATCAGATGGTGAGATGAGTCTGAGCCGTCATAACGGTTACAATCACCTCATTTATAAACGAGATGCTAATAAAGTGGTGGTGGTATCGCTTGAAGAAAATCAGAACGCCCGTTTCTTATCCTATTTCACCTATCTCTTTATTGTTTTAATTTTTTGGACGGGACTCGTTTGGCTGTTCTTTAACCTGAAAATTGTCAGGCTGTCGGATATTAGTTTATTCCGCTATTCGACCGCTTCGTTCCGAACCTTTATACAGGTTTCCTTTTTTATAATCATACTTACCTCAGTATTGCTGATCGGCTTTTATACCGGACGTTTTTTTATAAGACAATACAATGAACAAACTGAACAAAAGTTGTTTGAAAAGCTGGATCAGGTTGCATCACTAAGCAACTTTATGATATATAACCAGTTTGGCACCCAAAAAATAGATATCGGATATAACACGCTTAATGAACTGCTTCGTAACAACATCGCCAGCATCAGTAACATACAAAAAATTGATGTTAATATTTATAACCTTAATGGTGACTTATTGACCACATCGCAGCCTGCCATTTTTGAAAAAGGTTTTATCTCACATAAAATAAATCCAAATGCATATTCGCTGTTAACTCACAACGTACAAAACCAGTTGATACAACACGAACAGATTGGAGGCTTACAATATTTATCGGGATATAAACCCATCGTATTAAAAAATGGAGAATTAGCCGCATTCATTCATCTGCCCTATTTTAATTCAACTAAATACCTTAATGAACAGCTCGGGGTTTTCTTTGCAACACTGATTTCAATCCTTGTATTTGCCCTGATAGCCGCCGGACTGCTTGCACCACTGATTTCAAAACATATAGCCCGACGACTGGATGTCATTGCTGAACAATTTAAGCAGGTTACACTTGGTAAAAAGAATAAACCCATCGAATGGCATACGAAAGATGAAATTGGAAGTCTGGTAGAAGAATTTAACAAGATGATTATTAAGCTGGAAGAAAACGCCTTGTTACTTGCCAAGTCGGAGCGTGAATCAGCGTGGCGCGAAATGGCTAAACAGGTAGCTCATGAAATAAAAAATCCGCTAACTCCAATGAAATTGAGTATTCAGCATTTACAGCGGGCCTATCAGAACAACGCATCAAACAAGGAGGAACTTGCAGATCGTGTGACCAAAACACTGATTGAACAGATAGACACCTTAACAAAAATTGCCAACGAGTTCTCCACTTTTGCTCAAATGCCGATTGGTGAAATTGAACGCACTGATTTAAGCGGCATTATTCAATCATCCTATAACTTGTATAAAGAAAATGAGTCCGCGGATTTTTCGATACAGCTACCGGAATTCCCTGTGTTTGTTATGGCCGATAAAAATCAACTTTTGCGCGTATTCAATAACTTAATATTGAATGCACTGCAAGCGATACCCGAAGATAAAACAGGCAATATAAAAGTTAATCTGATTGATTCAGGAACATCCGTCATCGTTAGCGTTTCTGATAATGGTTTGGGTATAAAGCCTGAGGAAGCAACCCGATTATTTACACCAAACTTTACCACCAAAAACTCAGGCTCCGGACTAGGACTGGCTATATCAAAAAATATTATTGAAAGTTTTGGGGGTAAAATTTATTTCAAATCTCAGGAAGGAATGGGTACAACTTTTTATGTAGAACTACCTAAGGTGAAATAGTAACATTGTCATGTTTCTGTCATATTTAATTACACTTGTTTGCCCGGAATGCAACTGATGTATTTTTATTGCTGATATCTGATGATAAGAAGAAGACCACTTTTACTATTTTACCTGATGATAGCCTATATCATAGCCGCTTACTTGTGGTGGATGATACTTCTACTTAAAAAGAATAATGACCTTCTTCATATACAAACAGAAACCGCATTTAAAGAATTCCGCTTAACAAACTCAGATGACGAAAGTGCTTTTAAAAGCACAGCAATTTATACCCAGCTAAGCGAGAAACATAGAAAGCAACAAACCATGATTCTGGGTGAAGGTTGTGTATTTATGATCCTCATCATTATACTCAGTTGGCGCGTAATCATAAGCTTTAAACAGGAAATTGAATTAAATCAAACGCAGAAAAATTTTCTGCTTAGCATCACACATGAACTAAAGTCGCCGCTGGCCTCGGTAAAACTTACCTTGCAAACTCTCGAAAACCGACATAACATTGAAGTAGAAAAAAAATCTAAACTGATTCAAAATGCCTTGTTTGATGTAGACAGGCTTCAGGGTATGGTCGATAATTTATTGCTTTCTGCCAGACTGGAAAGTGCATCCTTCCAAGCTGATTTAGGTCCGATAAACCTAAGTTCTATTGCAGGAACTATAGTTAGCCACAAGAAACGTACCTCAGCTAAGAATCATTATCTGGATGCACACATTGAAGAAAATCTGCATATCAATGGAGATGAGCCTGCATTGCTCTCCGTCATAGATAATCTGCTTGAAAATGCCGTAAAGTATTCGAATGAGGGTTCTCAGATAAAACTTATGGTTCATCGGGTTAATGATTACGTTCAGTTACAGGTTACGGATGAGGGTATAGGTATTCCATCGAACGAACGAACTAAAATATTTGATAAGTTCTATCGTGTAGGCAATGAAGACACCCGAAGGACAAAAGGTTCAGGGTTAGGCCTTTATATTGTTAAACAAATAGTGGAATTGCACCACGGTAAAATTGCAATGGTACCCAATCAACCCCAAGGTAGTTGCTTTCAAATAACATTTCCCTTAATCAAAGCTTAGTTCAATGTCAGAACGTATATTAATTGCAGAAGATGAAGAACATTTACTCGAAGGAATAAAAATAAATCTCGAAATGGAAGGCTACGAAGTTGTTGGCGCAGTGAATGGAAAAGAGGCCGTTGAACTATTTCAGAAGCAACGGTTTGATCTTTGTATCCTCGATGTTATGCTACCCGAAATGAGCGGCTTTAATGTTTGTGAGCGCATTCGATTTATGGATTCCAGAGTACCCATCTTGTTTCTTACAGCAAAAAATATGATGGAAGATAAAATTCAGGGCTTGAAGATTGGAGCGGATGACTATATGGTTAAGCCATTTAATCTTGAGGAACTGTTATTGCGTGTTAAAGCCTTATTGAAACGGTCCGCGAAATCGGAGGTTTTATCCAACACTAAATATTCATTCGGCGGGAATACGATTAATCTCAACACCTTCGAAGCCGTGGCTTACGATAAAAAAAAGTACAAACTCACAAAACGTGAAGCCGCTTTTTTGAAAATATTAATAGACCACAAGAATGAAGTTGTTTCCCGTCAGCATATCCTTCAATCAGCCTGGGAATATGATGTGCTTCCCAACACAAGAACGATAGACAACTTTATCAGTAATTTCAGAAAATATTTCGAGAAGGATTCTCGTAACCCTCAACATTTTTTCTCTATACGCGGGGTTGGCTATCAGTTCAAGGAGTAACCCTCTTTACTTACTTCATTAAAAGATTCAGGCTTCCCGGTCCATAGTTAAACAACACATCCAGTATAGAGCAATCGGATATGAATCCGGTTTTGCTTTCAAAAATCTGGTGATACCTGATTTGATTGCTCAGATTGGCTTTATCTCTAAGTATTGGCAGCTCTTCCTCTGCTATAGACACCCTGCCCGGATAATGAATTAAATCGAATATTCGGTTAATGATGGTTACGTTATACGTGAGTAAATAGGACTCTTGCCTGTTTATTAATTCGAATATAGTATCTGCATAATAAATAAAAAATGGCGCTTTACCATAAACAGTACGCATGCTGTTTATATGTTCACGACGCCATTTTGAATGGTTATCTAGTTTAATCTGATTAAGTAAGGCTCGTTGATTTCTGCCTTGTAAAAGCGGTACGGTCAATATTAGTGGACCCTGTGCAGATGCCAGCACGCAACGATTCAGTCTGTACATTTTGTTATAGGGAGTTTTTCCAGCAACGATCAGGTCCTTATTCTGGATCGAATACGACAATTGATTAGCTGACATGAAATAGACCGGGAGCATAACTATTTACAAAAATGAATGTTTATATTAAATTGTTGCCTCTGTAATACACGATTATGAAAAGCTTATTTAATTTAACGCTATGAAATGGCGCATTATCTATATGATCATTCTGCTGGTGGTCTTATCCGTAATACAGACTCTTGCTCAGCCTCAGGTATTAATGCGCAACTGTTTGTTCAGAGGTAATGACAACATACCCTACGTCGAAACTCAATTTAGTATTCTCAGTGCATCTATCAAACCGGTTAAACAAGCTAATCATCTATACAAAGCTAGTTTCCACATTAACATTTTTTACCTAAATCATCTGGATGATACCATTCATAAACTGGATTACCGCTTGCATACCGGTGAACTGAAGTCACCTGAATTGATCAATTTTGATTTACTTGATATCAAGCAGGTCTATTTACCTTCAGGTAAGTATCGTGTTGAACTTATTGTTGAGGATATCAATACACATCAGTCTGTGGTAATGTCTGAACGAATTGCTGTTTACTTTCCTGCCTCCGAGGTTTGTTTTTCTGATGCCTTGTTTTTAGAAAAATATAGTCCGGCTGATGCCTCATCGATATACGTTAAACAAGGATATTCGATGACACCCTATCCGGTAAATATATATCCGGGAGTCAAGGACAAACTGATTTTCTATCAGGAAATCTACAATTCAAATTCGGTGCTTAGTGACACTACCTTTTTTATACAGATTCAACTTTTGAAACGTACCGGTGAGTTCTTAGAGCAATACACACACACATATAAGGAAAAATGCGCCCCCTTAGTTCCCGTGTTAACGGAGTTAAACATAGAGGATCTTCAGGCGGGACAATACATACTCAACATACAGGTACGCAAGAAGAACACTGAGGTGGTTGCCAGTGTGAATACGTTTTTTATTCGCACCCGTACGGTAATCGCATCTAATACGGAACGCTACTTACAAATGGATATTAAAGAAACGTTTGTAGAAAAATTAGATGGAGACTCCATCTTCTACTGGCTTGAATGTCTGTCACCAATAGCTTCATCCGTTGAGAAAGAGACCATACAAGAAATATCAAAACAAAATGATACGCTCCGTGCAAAGAAATTTTTATATGCATTCTGGAATCATATTGCCCCGGGAACTGAAGAAACAGAATGGCTCATATACAAAGCAGATGTTGACGCTGCGGAGTACAGTTTCTCCACACCCATCCGGCACGGTTTTGAAACTGATCGAGGACGGGTTTATCTGCAATATGGCAAACCCGACCGCCGCCATGTTATGAACAATGAACCCGGAGCATTGCCTTACGAGATCTGGCAATACTATCGTATCAACAGCGGACAAACGAATGTTATGTTCGTTTTCTATTTGCCCGGCATTGCTACAAATGATTACCACCTGATTCATTCAGATGTAAACGGAGAACTTCGTGATAGCAGATGGAAATACAAGATTTATGCGTCTATGAAAGAAATGAGCGGATATACTAATCCCGATAACACATCGATTCGGGATCACTGGGGCAAACGCATCGATCAGATTTTGAATTGGTGATACTTTTCAGATATTTATTCTCCTCATCATTTAATACGTTTGCCAATAATGAATACGGCACCTAAAGTATCTGTTATAATTCTCTCCTGGAATGGTTTGGATTATTTAAAGCAATATCTGCCTACAGTAATTGATACCCCCTACGCCAACTATGAGGTGATTGTTGCGGATAACTGCAGTACCGACAACACCGTTAGCTATATTCACGCAGAGTTCCCAACGGTAAAATGTATAGTACACAAACATAACTTAGGATTTGCTGAAGGCTATAATAAAGTAATCGAACAGACAGATAGTGAATATATTGTTTTGTTAAACCAGGATGTAGACACTCACGGCGACTGGATTTCACCGATGATACAGCTAATGGAACAGGATCCGCTTTTGGGTGCTGTTCAACCAAAGATTCGTTCGATTGAGATACCGGACGAGTTTGAATATGCCGGTGCCGCCGGCGGATGTATTGATAAATATGGATATCCGTTCTGTCGTGGTCGCATTTTTAATCAACTTGAAAAAGACATAAATCAATACAATACCCGTGCTGAAATTTTCTGGGCGAGTGGCGCCTGTATGATGGTAAGAAAATCGATCTATCAAAAATCAGGAGGCTTAGATCCTGACTTTTTTGCCCACATGGAAGAGATTGACCTTTGCTGGCGTATGAAAAATATGGGTTATAAAATCGCGTATTGCCCGGATGCATTAGTTTATCATCTTGGTGGTGGTAGTTTACCTCAGGGCAATCCAAAAAAAACATTTTTGAATTTCAGAAACAACCTGGCTTTACTTACCAAAAATTATCGTCTTGGTCATCTTGGAAAACTTTTAAGCATTCGCCTTCTTTTGGATATCGTGGCATCCGGTCAGTTTATTCTGAAAGGCGACTTCGCTAATGCTATGGCCGTATTACGTGCAATATTTGCTTTCTATAATAAATACCCAGAATGGAAAAAGAAACGTAAAGAACTCGCAATCACAGTCCACAATCCTAACATTAGCGGATACTATCCACACAGTATCATCAAAGATTTTTTTATCTTAAAAAACAAAACGTATCTATCCCTTCGTTTACGATAAGAGCCAAGTAAATTTGATTAGTTTTATGGCTTAGAAATTGGATTAGCTACCGACCTGCATTTATGTTACTGAAACGTATCACGCTCATCATACTCATCTTCTCCGCTTCGGCCTGTATGCTGACGAAGCCCGTAAAAACCGGTGAGGTCTATTATGCAGAAAAACAATATGCCCTGGCTGCACCATTGCTAAAAAATGAGTCCGAGAATGAGAGTGATATCAATGTAAAAGCAAAAAAAACCTTTCTTACCGCCGAATGCTATCGGTTGATGAATAATACAACTCAGGCTGAAACGTATTACAAAAAAGCCATAGAACTGGATTATGATCCTATAGCTTATTTTTATTATGCAAGCATGCTCAAAGTAAACGGCAATTATAAAGAAGCATTAACTCAACTGGAAATCTATCAAAAACGAAATCCTTTTGATGATTTGACAGAAGGGGAAATAATATCTTGCAAACTTGCACTCGAATGGATAAATAAACCTTTAAACTACCGGGTGAATAACCTGATGGAACTAAACTCATCTGCTTTTGATTATTCGCCGTTTTTGATCAACGACAACAAACTCCTATTTACCAGTGACCGCCCACTAAATAACATGAATGACTATGGCTGGACCGGCAAAAAATTCAGTTCAATTTACGAAGCAACAGCAGGAACCAACCGTTTATTTTCTGCGATAACTCCTTTAGCCCAACCCGTAAATGATGCCTACAACAACGGAGCAGCTTGTATGAATAAAGCCGGAAATGAAATTTATTTCACACGCTGTGGCTCCGACGGCAATGCCGATGATTATTGCAAAATAGTAGTATCCTTTAAAGATGCAAGTGGATCATGGAGCGAACCTCAGGTGTTAACTTTTTTTGATGATACGGTAAATGTCCAACATCCTTTTCTGAGCAGTGATGGCAGAGAATTATATATGAGTTCCGACTCAAGAGATGGATATGGGGGTAAAGATATTTATGTAAGTTCACGAACCGCAGAGGGTTGGAGCACGCCGGTTAACCTCGGTGCAATCATAAATACCTCACGCGATGAGGTCTTTCCAACACATAACAACGGCGACTTATTTTTCTCGTCTAATGGCCATAGCGCTATGGGAGGCCTCGATATTTTTCAGACACGCAAAAACGGAAATAGGTGGTCTAATCCCGTAAACCTTAAATATCCTATAAATTCTTCCGGTGATGATTTCGGTTTAGTCTATGAAAATATTAATGACACAGAAAAAGACAGCATTCGGTCAAAGGGTTATCTGACCTCATCACGCCCAGGCGGCCTTGGTAGTGATGATATCTACCGGTTTATTCAGCCCCGACTTCAGATATGTATTCTCTCATTAACCATACAGGAAAAAGTTTTAGAGCGAGAAAATGATCCGAATTCAAAAGTTATCGGAACCAGGCCCTTAGCATCTGCAGATATCAGCATGCAGTCAACTGAAGCGACCGGAAATCAGATTACTTACACATATCCAAAGATGAAAAGTGACAGCAACGGCCTTATAAAACTGATTGTTCCCTGTAATACCACGCTGAGAATAAATGCCTCAAAGCAAGACTATTTTTCAAAAACAGATTTAATAACAATAAAAAGACCGGAAGGATTTGAAGCGGATACCAGCTTCAGCTCAACTAAAATAACACTGGATAAGATTTACCGAAACGTTCAGATCACACTGAGCAATATCTATTATGATTTAAACAAATGGAATATTAGGCCTGATGCCGCAAAAGTGTTGGACACTTTGGTCATCCTGATGAAAGAAAATCCCGATTTACGGATTGAGCTGGGTTCGCACACAGATAGTCGATCCGATGACAAATACAACCTAACCCTTTCTCAAAAACGTGCACAAAGTGCCGTGGATTACATAGCCAGTAAGGGTATTGATAAAAATCGCCTTCTTCCAAAAGGATATGGCGAAACGATGCTTGTTAATCATTGTAGTAATGGTATCAGTTGCACCGAGGAACAGCATCAGCAAAACAGAAGAACTACATTTAAAGTACTTGATGAATAACATGAGTAATGATTTAACATACAATCAGCGGGGTGTTTCGGCTACAAAGGAGGATGTGTACACTGCAATAAAAAATTTAAACAAAGGATTATTTCCGAATGCCTTCTGCAAGATATTACCCGATCTGTTTGGCAAGGATAATGAATATTGCAATATTGTTCACGCAGACGGTAGCGGTACAAAGAGTGCACTTGCCTACTTATATTGGAAAGAAACAAACGATATTTCTGTATGGCGTGGCGTAGCGCAGGATGCTATTGTAATGAATACCGATGATCTTTTATGTGTTGGCGCAATAAATGATTTTGTCTTCTGTTCAATCATTAACCGGAACAAAGGGCTTATTCCGGCCGAGGTGCTTTCTGAGATAATCAATGGCACCCAACAATTCTTTAATTTAATGCATACGCTTGGTGTAAATATTCATTATGGCGGAGGTGAAACGGCCGACCTTGGCGACCTAATACGCACGGTAACGGTTGACTCAACAATAAGCTGCAGGCTAAAGCAATCTGACGTTATTACGGCCAATATTCAAGCCGGCGACGTAATCGTTGGTTTTTCATCTTACGGACAAGCCACCTATGAACATGTATACAATAGCGGGATTGGTAGCAATGGCCTTACCGCCGCCCGCCACAATGTATTGTCTAACCATTACGCCAAATCACAGCCGGAGACTTATGATCCGGGCATAGCAGAACAGTTAATTTACTCGGGAAAGCTAAACGTAACCGATAATTTTGAGGATGCGCCATTGAATGTTGGACAATTACTACTCAGCCCAACACGAACATATTTACCCTTAATGCACAAAATCATACCTGCATATCGTAATCAGATCCATGCCATTATTCATTGCAGTGGCGGCGGACAAAAGAAAGTGCTGCACTATCTGGATAAATCCCTCCGAATCGTTAAAAATAATCTACTAACAGTGCCCCACGTGTTTAAAATGATACAAGAACAGAGTAATACTACCTGGGAAGAGATGTATCAGGTATTCAATATGGGGCATCGACTTGAAATCTACACTAATCCCGAAACAGCCAAAGGCCTGATCTCTATGGCCAACTCATTTAATATTGAAGCAAAAGTCATCGGCTATGTGGAACCGGCAGATACCCCCGCTCTGACCTTGGATACATCATATGGACTTTTTCACTTTAAAAAATAATTTAACACGTAACCGAGCGTATGCATTTCAAGGAATTAGTAATATTAGTTACCATCCTTCTTTTTTCAACTGATTCAGAAGCTCAAGTACTCAAATCAACTAACCATAATTACATAGGCTATATTAAATCAGATGGAATTATTCAAAACAGAAACTATACTGTAGTTGGTTACATTAAGAATGATGGCACCGTTCAAAACAAAAACTTCTCGGTAATAGGGTATATCAAAAGTAACGGCACATTTCAAAATAACAACTACTCTACAGTTGGCTATCTCAAAGAGGATGGTACCGTTCAGAACAACAACTATAGTGTAATTGGCTACATTAAATCAAATGGGAGCGTATTAAATCAAAACTATTCTGTAATCGGTTATGCTGAAAATGTAAAAAAAGAATGGGCAGCAGCCGCATTCTTTTTCTTCGGTATCTATAATGAACTAAACAAATAAAGTCGTCAGCTGATTTAATATCTTAAGCTACGGACAAATTTATCCGTCCGTTAATTATGATAAAAATGCTCCCTTACCTGAGCAATCAGTTGATTGGGTGTTTGATGTTGTGCAGTGCCGGTTACAATTTCTTTGTTTTTATACTGTTTATCCTCGATTAAATAATTTCTTAACTGCTCCTGCGCTTTGCCCGGCCCAAAAATATAGAGGGCATCTGCCTGATTCAGATGTGATGTAAGTGCACTAAAGAACTTGTGTTGCTCCTGTGCTTGTTTCTGATGGAACGTATGCTCACTGCCGCTATGCTCCGGATGATGGTCGGCTTTTATTTTTTCCTGTATTTCAAATAACCCGTTTGACTTATAGTCAGAGGAACGGATGATATAGGCATGGTCATGATCGATCCATACACCGGCAACTTTTTTATTTTGGTATTTCATAGGTTGTTTTGTTTGATTGCAAAATAATCGCAGGTCATCGGGTTTATTTATGACTTTCATCATAATCAAATGTGATTCTTTACATCTAAAAAGATTTTGATTTTAACGAAACTTGTAGGCTAATCAGCATTCGTCATGTTAAAAAAAGTCATTCTTGTTCTTGTAGTACTATTTATCCTGCTTCAATTTTTTCAAATAGATAAGTCTAATCCATTCAGCGAATTGTCGAATGATTTTTTTCATATCCAAAATACCCCAAAGGAGCTATCGGCAACTATCGAAGAAGCATGTTATGACTGTCATTCCTATAAAACAGAATTTCCCTGGTATACCTCTGTACAACCTATTGCCTGGTGGATAAATCATCACATTAACGAGGGGCGGGATGAACTAAATTTTTCTGATTGGGGCAATTATTCTTCAGATAAAAAAAAGAAATTGAGTGAGGAATGTTCTGAAAAGATTATTCAGGGCAAGATGCCATTGAGTTCCTATACCTATATGCACAATATCCGGATCAAAGACCCTAAACAAAGGGAACTATTGGCTAATTATTTTTCAAGTCTGCAATTTAACACTGTACGGCAGGAACAAGAGCAGAAGCAGGAATACGAATAACCCGGTCAGCAGATTCAATGCCCCGGACTAAAGCCTCCGTTATAAATAAAAAAATCCCGACCTTATAGGTCGGGATTTAGCACTGACGGTGTTGACCGACCAGGGCTCGAACCTGGACTCTTCTGAATCAAAATCAGACGTGTTGCCAGTTACACCATCGGTCAGCGCGGGCGCAAAAGTAACCTAAATATTTATTTCACCTAAAAAAATGATATTGAAAATGGCAATATTTATTTGAGATGACCTTGGGAGCGCTGATTTAAGTTATTCTTCATCTTTGTTGAAAACTTAGCTCAAATAAAGTTCGGCAAAAGAATGCCGCATAGCTTTTTTACTATTTTTGTCACATTCAAAATAAATAACTACGCTCCAGAATGAATTCATTTCAAAAAATCAATACCCTTGTGGGTTGGCTGATATTTATTGCAGCCACATTTGTATATATCTTAACCTCAGAACCCACGGGTAGCTTTTGGGATTGTGGCGAGTTTATCAGCTGTGCCTATAAACTACAGATAGCCCATTCTCCCGGCGCGCCCCTTTTTCTTATCATAGGACGATTATTCGCTATGCTGGCCGGTGGCCCTGATCAGGTGGCTTTTATGGTTAATCTTATGTCAAATGTTATGGGCGGCCTAACCTCTTTATTTCTATTCTGGTCTGTTACGATGCTTGCCCGAAAAATCATAAGCAAAAAAGAGCAAGACCTTAATCTCGCCGACACCTTGCTGATCATTGGCGCAGGTGTAATTGGAGCGCTGGCCTCAACGTTTGCCGACTCTATATGGTTCTCAGCTGTTGAAGGTGAGGTATATGCCTCATCTAGTGCATTCACCGCCTTTGTTTTCTGGGCCATATTGAAGTGGGAGAATCACGCGGACGAACCACAGGGTGACCGTTGGCTTCTGCTCATTGCCTACGCCATGGGCTTATCAATAGGCATCCACTTGCTTAACTTATTGTGTATTCCAGCAATTGTTTTTGTGTACTACTTCAAAAAACATAAAGATCAGATTACAACCTGGGGCGCAATTAAGATTTTCTTAATTTCCTGTGTAATCCTCGCTGGTGTGCAATACGGAATCATTCCAAGCCTGCCAAATCTTGCACTTAAGTTCGATATACTTTTCAGAAACTCATTCGGGCTACCCTACAATACCGGAGCTATCACGTTTGCTTTAATCGTAATCGGATTACTTGCATACGGCATGATTTATGCGAAGCGTAAAAACAACTATCTGCTTCACACGGGTGTCTTAATGGTCTGTATGATTATATTAGGCTATACCTCATATGCCATGGTTTTAATCCGTGCCTCGGCCAATCCATCAATTAATATGAGTAACCCCAAGGATCTTATTAATCTGGTAAGTTACCTGAACCGCGAACAATATGGAGAACGACCATTATTATATGGACAAACCTTTGTTGCACGCCCTTCGGATGTTGACTGGGAAGGTGGCGAAATGAAATACTGGAAAGGTCCGGATAAATACGAAGAATTAAGACCAAAACCGGTTGTAAAATACCGTTCCGAGGACAAAATGCTATTCCCCAGAATCTGGGACAACGACGATGGCTCTCACGTAAGCTTTTACAGAAGTTGGCTGGATATTGAGGAGGAAGGAAGACCAAACATGGGTCATAATATCAATTTCTTTTTTACCTATCAATTGAATTATATGTACTGGCGTTACTTTATGTGGAATTTTGCCGGTCGTCAAAACGATATACAGGGATCAACTGGAAATATCCAAAACGGCAACTGGATTTCCGGAATCAATCTCATTGATAATTTACGCCTCGGTGCTCAGGACAATTTGCCATCCTCGATGAGTGACAATAAGGCCCGAAATAAATATTATTTCCTTCCTCTTATTCTTGGATTGTTAGGATTATTTTATCATTATAAAAAATGTAATCACGATGCCTGGATTGTAATGTTGCTATTCTTCTTCACCGGTCTGGCAATTGTTATTTATTTGAATCAGACACCACTGCAACCTCGTGAACGTGACTATGCTTACGCCGGATCTATCTATGCATTTTGTATTTGGATTGGTTTGGGAGTTCTTGCTGTGGCAAACTGGCTGGCCTCCAAATTAAAGCCAATGGGCACCGCACTTGCGGCTATTGTGATTTGTTCATCTGTTCCTTTAATTATGGGCGCTCAGGGATGGGACGACCATAACCGCTCCAATCGTTATGCCGCCAGAGACTTTGGAAGAAATTACCTGGAATCCTGTGCGCCAAATGCGATTCTCTTTACACAAGGTGATAATGATACTTACCCTTTATGGTATGCTCAAGAAGTTGAAGGAATCCGAACAGATATACGAATCGTTAATCTTAGTCTTTTGGGTGTTGATTGGTATATCGATCAGTTAAAACGAAAAGTAAATAAAGCCGATGCTGTGCCGATCTCATTGCCCGACGAGGCATATCGTGGCTCCAAGCGTGACGTAATTCGATTCAACAAGAAGCCTGATCTTGATCCGGGTCAATTTTATAATCTTAAAGATGTTGTATCATTTATGGCCAGTGATAATCCATCAAATCAAATTCGTACCTACGGAGACGATTTAGACAACTATCTCCCCACAAGAAATCTTTATCTGCCTATAAATAAAAATGAACTCATCAAAAATGAAGTCGTATCAATTTCGGATAGCGGATATCTGTCACCTCGCATTGAGTGGTCACTGAACCGATCAACTATACTGAAGCCCAATCTATTGGTCCTGGATATCCTGCAGAAAAATAACTGGAAACGCCCTGTTTATTTTGCCATAAGTGTGAACAGTGATGAATACCTCGGATTGAATGATTACCTTCAGCAGGAGGGTCTTACCTATAGGTTAATGCCATTCAAAAATAAATCAAGCGACGGATTACCCGGAAAAGTAAACACGTCTATTATGTATGATCATGTTATGAACTTCTGGTGGGGCGGTGTTGACAAAGATGATGTTTATCTCGATGAAAATATCCTCCGAATGGTAAGTAATCTGAGAAGTAATTTTGCACGGCTTGCCAATAGCCTGATTATCGAAGGCGATAAGACCAAGGCCATCAAAGTACTCGATAAATGTATTGAGGTTCTGCCGGAAAAAAATGTACCATATTCCCTGTTAATGCTCCCGGTAGCTCAGGCATACTATAAGGCCGGCGCACCGGATAAAGGAAAACTCATACTTAAGAAATTAGTTAACTGGTATAGTGATAATATGCAATATATCACATCACTGGATGACAACTATAGAGCTTATTACCGCAGGGATATGAACGAAGCCGTTTATATATTTAGTCAAGTTGTTGAATTGGCTAATGAATCGAAAGATAAGGAGCTTGAAAATACCGTTAAGCCGCTTTTTGATAAATACAGACCTTACTACACGTTCGATCAGCGAGAAGCAGAAAGCGCCGAGTAATTAATTACTTGGTTTTTTGTAAACTGACATAAAAAAAAACCGCAACGTTGTTGCGGTTTTTTTTATTGGTATAAATTTTAATTAGTAGCGGTAATATTCCGGTTTGTATGGACCATCTACCGGTATCCCCAGGTAAGCCGATTGGTCTTTTGAAAGTACATCCAATTCAACACCGATTTTAGCTAAATGTAAACGTGCAACTTTTTCATCCAGATGTTTAGGCAACATGTATACCTTATTATCATATTTATCTGAATGTTGCCACAACTCAAGCTGAGCTAAAATTTGATTGGTAAACGAGTTAGACATCACAAATGATGGGTGACCGGTTGCACAGCCTAAGTTAACCAGGCGTCCTTCAGCCAGAATAATAATGTCCTTGCCATCGATGTTGTATAAATCAACCTGTGGCTTAATGATGTCCTTGGTATGGCCGTAGTTATCATTAATCCATGCCATGTCAATTTCGATGTCGAAATGGCCAATATTGCATACGATAGCTTTGTCTTTCATCAATCTGAAATGCTCCTCAGTGATGAGGCCTTTACATCCGGAAGCAGTAACAATGATATCCGCTTCTTTAACAGCATCAATCATTTTCTTAACTTCATATCCATCCATGGCGGCTTGAAGAGCGCAGATGGGGTCAATTTCTGTTACAATGACACGGGCACCGGCTCCGCGAAGAGAATCAGCAGAACCTTTTCCCACATCACCATAACCACCTACAACAGCTACTTTACCGGCAATCATTACATCAGTTGCACGACGAATAGCGTCAACTAATGATTCACGGCAACCATATTTATTATCGAATTTCGATTTGGTAACCGAATCATTGATATTAATGGCGGGCATGTGTAGTGTACCGTTTTTCATTCTGTCGTACAAACGGTGAACGCCGGTAGTAGTTTCTTCTGATAAGCCTTTGATCCCCTTGATCAGTTCAGGGTAAACATCAAATACCATATTAGTCAGATCGCCACCATCATCAAGGATCATGTTTAATGGGCGGTCGGGACTACCAAAGAATAAAGTCTGCTCAATGCACCAGTTAAATTCCTCTTCATTCATTCCTTTCCAGGCAAATACCGGAATACCGGCGGCGGCAATAGCGGCGGCGGCGTGATCTTGTGTTGAGAAGATGTTACAAGATGACCAACGTACCTCGGCCCCCAACTCGGTGAGGGTTTCGATAAGAACAGCTGTTTGAATGGTCATATGCAGGCAACCGGCCACGCGAGCACCCTTTAATGGTTTTTTACCTTTAAATTCTGCTCGTATTGCCATTAATCCGGGCATTTCTGCCTCGGCAAGACGAATCTCTTTTCTACCCCATTCGGCTTGGGTAATATCCTTAACCTTGTATGGTAAAGTCAGTTCCAATGTACTTTTCATTGATTTTTTTTAGTTTTGTTTGAAGTGATTGTAAAAATAAGATGATTTGTGTAAAAAACCATTAAGTTTTTGATGAATTAATGAGATGTTAACGGAACTTTACAACGGATCAAACATTAATTCACACACATTGTTTAAGTAAAACAAATCAAAAAAATAACGCTATGTATCCTCCTGAACTTGTAAATCCGATGCGAAAAGAGTTAGCCAATGCCGGATTCAAAGAAACCCAAACAGCAACTGATGTAGAACAAGCCATCAAGCATCAACCGGGAACAACCTTACTGGTTGTTAATTCGGTATGTGGTTGTGCTGCAGGCACTTGCAGACCCGGTGTATTGCAATCGTTAAAAAGTGAGATCAAACCTGATCAACTTATTACCGTGTTTGCCGGAGTTGACCGCGAAGCCACACAGAAAGCCCGTGAGTTCCTTTTACCTTACCCTCCATCATCTCCAGCTATAGCCCTCTTCAAAGACGGACAATTGGTACATATGATTGAGCGCCACCACATAGAAGGTCGCTCGGCGGATATGATTGGAAACCATTTAAAACAGGTTTACCAGGAGTACTGCACCGAAAAAGTTAATTGATACATCATCATTTTATACTTCTTGCATAAGCAACAAGCCCTGCAACAATAATAACTTGTTGTCACTTATGTAATTCTGTTATTTTTGTCATCTAAATTTTAAAAAAAACTATGAAAAAAATCATTCTTGCAACGACCGGAGTTGCCCTGCTTGCTCTTGGTCTCAACAGTTGCAACCAAGCTCCTACAATGGACCCTGCCACAATGCAGGCTAAGGCAGACTCTGTATTTAATGCAAAGAAAGAAACCATCAAAACAGAGGTTGACGGTATCTGCAACAGTAGTTTTGAAGCCAGCGTTCAAACTATAGCTGACTCCATAGTAAATGCAAACAAAACCAATTAGTAATTGTAAACTAAAAACTATCCAAACAAGATGAAAAAAAACATCATAATACTCGCAGGCGGTTTATCCCTTGCCTTAGCTTTCCAAGGTTGTCAGCAAAAAGCGGATATGTCAGTTTTCAATGGCAAAATTGATTCACTAGCTACAATTAAAACGGATGAATACCGTGCGCAATTAATGCAGGAATGTACTGATAAAGTAAAAGCGGCCGCGGCTTTAAGAGCGGATTCATTGATTGCTGCGGCTTCTAAAGGTGGAAAAAAGACTACTTCTAAGCCAACACCACCACCTCCTCCTCCAACACCTGAGAATAAAGATCCAAAAGCTGGTAAAATGGGAGGTAACCAACAAACCGGAACAGAGCAAAAAGGTAACAAAATGAATGGTACTGAAAATAAAAGTTCCGGAGCTGACAGTAAGAAAGATAAAATGTCAGGAAAAAAACCTCAATAAGATTCAAACAATCTTTTTTAAAATAAAAAAACCTCAGCAAATGCTGAGGTTTTTTATTTGCATTAGAGTTATCTATTGTTTATTACAGATTGCGGTGCAAACATCAGAAGCACCTAAAGGATCAATAACGGTATAGTTTATTGTTAAAGTGTTACCATTTATGGTACCATTACCGGTTACTTTATATCCATCATTATCAGGTTCCTGGTTGGCGATTGTAAGGTTTGTGCCGTTAACCGTTGCTACAACATTATTGGCAAATAAATTCCAGAAATTTGAAATCAGAACTTTAGAAACATCAGAAGAAGAAGAGGTAATGTTGATAGTATAACTAGCCGCACCGGAAGCAGAACAGCCATCAGTTACACTATACTGCCCAGCAAATTTTGTACGCATTTCGGTGCTGCAATCATCACCTTCGTAACCGGCAATACATTCACACGTACCATCATTACAGGTACCATCATTCTCACATACTACGTCTTTACATGGATCAGTAGTACAAGCTGAGAAAAACAACATGGTGCTAAGCGCTAAAGCGGATAGCGAGGAAGCAGAGAAAATTTTCATTTTTTTCATAGTTTTTTTTAAAAAGTTTTAACAAATGTAAGCGTATTAAATTTATTTGAACGCATGATGTTACTTTGAGGCCAAATCGTTGCATCAGTTAAAAAAAATTGCAAGAACACTTCAATAATCCGGATATCTTGTTTGAGAGCGCACTCGAATTATACGGCAACAGTTCGGATAAGAAACTTCTGCTTGCCTGCAGTGGGGGTATAGACTCGATGGTGCTTTTTGATCTGTTACTGAAGAGTAAACGACCTTTTTTTGTTGCTCATGTCAATTTTAAACTTAGGGGAGAAGCATCGGACCGGGACGAGGCATTTGTTGAGGAAATATGTCGAGCAAACCAAATTACCTGCTTTACAAAATGTTTTGATACGAAAGCCGAGTCCAGCCGACTAGGTTTATCTGTACAAATGACGGCACGAGTGCTCCGATATCAATGGTTTAATGAACTCTATGCGGAATACCCTATTCAGGCAGTTCTTACGGCTCATCATGCTGATGATCAGATTGAAACTGCATTAATAAACATGATCCGAGGAACAGGAATTGACGGTCTTGCGGGCATGCAACCTTTTAATGGTATTATTCTAAGACCACTTTTACAAATCGACCGCAGTATAATAAAATCCTATGCCGAAAAACATCAATTAGCCTGGCGCGAGGATGTCAGCAATCAGGAAACCTTGTATCAACGGAATGCTATCAGGCACCTCATCATACCTGAATTAACAAAATTAAATCCATCCTTCAGTAAAGTGATGCTAAGGAATATGCAGATATGGAGCGAACAGTCTCAATTGCTTAACACATACAGCGATAATTGGCTAAAAAAAATAGTGGTCAAAACCCCCGAAATGCAGAGCGTACCCATTAATCGCATTAAACCGCATAAACAGAAATTAACCTTACTCTATCATTGGCTTAACCGTTATCAATTTCAATTTGAACAGGTCGAGCAGTTGATACAGGCCATAGATACAACCCACGAAACCAAGCTGTTTAATTCCCTTACGCATCGACTGATTAAAACAAACAGGGATTTAATTCTTCAATCTATAAAGAACACAACGGATGATATAATTATTCTTAAAGGTTCGGGTAGTTATCGATTTAGCCATTACAAATTAGTATTAGATACCATAGATAATAGCATTGAAATTAATTTTAATAATGTTCATTATCAATATATCAATGCGGATATGCTACATTATCCATTACATATTCGCATGTTCAAAAAAGGGGATTACTTCTACCCTTATGGATTAAATAAAAAGAAGAAGTTGAGTGATTATTATAATGATCACAAGTTTACACTGATCGAAAAAGAACAAACTCCACTTTTGTGTATGAATGACAAGATTCTGAGCCTTTTAGGTCATACGATTGACCACCGCTTCAGGGTTCAAAAAACAACGCGTAATGTTTTGCGAATCCTGATTAAAAAAGATTTATAAAATAAGTACCCCTCGTATATTAAGAATAGGTATCTGGGTAAAATAATCTTCAGTTATTGAACCGGGTAGAAAGACAATTTTACGTTCATACATTTGACCATGGAGCCAGAAACTGATCCAAAACTCATTATTTAAACCAAACACTTTTTCATCAACCATCTCAATCTTTAAAGCCTGTCCGGGTTCAACCCGTTCAAAAAATTGCCTGAGTGTCGATGTCTTTATTTCCTTTTGGTCCATAATACCGTAACCGCTTGAACTAACGATTACACCTTCGAGCATATTAGCAGATGTATTCAATAAATAAGCCATCCATTCGGTTGAGTTTGTATCCGATTCGGGCACAATGGCAACACCTACATCCTCTGCTTTATAAAAGGTTATGTCTTTTCTCATTTGTTAATACTCCTTTAATATCCAATCTACCAAATCATATACCTCTTCGTGTGCAAAGGTCTTAAACGGACCACGCTCCTTCCCGAGTCGAACCACTACACATTTCTTTTTAGGAATAATAATGATATACTGGCCCTGAATCCCTCTCGCATAATAAACCCCATCACGATCAGGCAACAACCACCACTGATAACCATAATAGTTTACCAGACTATCTTGTTCATCTTTTATCATTACCGGCTTCAAGGCCTGTTTAATATATTTTTCATTAAGTATGATGCGGCCTTTCCATTTACCTTCATTTAAATACAGTGAACCGATTCGAGCAAAATCTCGAGCTGTTGCATTAAAACAACAGTAAGCTTTTTCAACACCATCCTCCCGATCAACAGACCATAAAGCATCCTGTTCTGCATTTAGCGGTTTCCATAATTTTTCAGAGGCATACTCACTCAAGGTCTTACCTGTAACCCGATTTAGTACCAATGCTAATAATTCCGTATCTCCGCTTTTATAATTCCAGAGGGTTCCGGGGGTATCAATAATAGTTACGGATTTAGCCAGTTCCTCAAGCTGTTGGCCATAGTATGCTTTAGTAACTATGGAAAATAAGGATTCATAGGACTCATCCCAATCGGAGCCACTGCTCATCGTCAGTAAATGTCTGATCGTTACTTTCTTTTGCAGATCACTGTTAAAATCGGTTAAATAATCAGAAACGGGGTCATCAATAGACTTAATTAACCCATCCTGAAGAGCAATACCAATAAGGGTACTGACTATAGACTTGGCTACGGAGAAGGAATTACTGATTGTCTTTTTATTGAATTCATCCCAATATTCTTCATATACCAGAGAGTCATTTCGAATTACTACAAGTGCATTGGTTTTAATTTTTTGAAGTTTATTTCTCAGTTGAAGATCAGGCTGAATACTATTATAGTTGGAACCGCTTGGCCATCGCAGTACGGCATCGTGCTTTATAGTTCGGTTATCAAATATTTTATAATCATCAATATCCGTATAGTTATACCAAATCGCTTTAAATACATACGAATTACCGGTGCCATATATACCAACTATCAGAGCAGTGAGCAATACCAGCACTATCAGGAGTATCTTTTTAATCATAGGTTATTGACGATAATACGTGATATTGAATAATTCAGCGAAGTGATACATCACTTTATGTTTTACTTCATCTAAAGGAATAGAACGCCCCAACTCTTGTTGCAATGAGGTAACGGCTTTCTGCTGAATGCCACACGGAATAATAAAATTAAAGTGACTTAAATCAGTATTGATATTGAATGCAAAACCATGCATCGTTACCCAACGACTGCATCGAATACCTATTGCACAAATTTTGCGTGCCCTGGATGGCTTATCAGCATCAATCCAAACACCGGTTTCACCGACAGACCGGCCTGCCTGTATTCCATATTCCGATAACGTTCTAATCACCGCCTCTTCAATATATCTGAGGTACTTCCCGATATCAGTAAAAAAACAATCCAAATCAAATATAGGATAACCAACAAGCTGACCGGGACCATGATAGGTGATATCACCTCCACGATTAATTTTAAAAAAGGATATCTTCTGTTTATTCAGGATATCCTGAGTAACAAGAAGGTTGCTCATAGAGCCGTTTTTACCCAATGTGATTACGGCAGGGTGTTCAACAAAAATAAGATGATGTTTTGTGAGCACTTGTTGATCTTCAGGACGTTCCCGATTTTCAATTTTTGTTCTGATAATCTGCTGAAATAACGCATCCTGAAAATCCCATGTGCTCTTAAAATCTTTGACGCCAAGATCTATTAATTCAACTTCTTGGGAGGAAACACTTTGCGATGACTGGATTGAAGAGGACATGACTGTGTTGTACAAAGCCTGATGGGTTGCAGACCTTGTTATTTATTTAACCCGCCAGTTCAGCTTTTAGTTTATCAATAACCTTGACCTCTACCGGATCCATTTCACGCAAATCGGCAAGGTAAACGCTGATCCAGTCAGTAAGATGAATCAGATATAAACTGCGTTCAATTTCATTATCGCCTTTGGATTGTATCTCGATATAGGTATTGGTGTAGTTTGAAATAATATCCTTTGCAATTTTCATACGAAGCTGAATACGACTGTAGTCGGTTTCGTTTCGTAATACCACTACAGCATACTTTCCTTTATCGCGCCATCCAACCAGCTCATTATGATTCATTTCCGGAATGACATGATGCCAGCATAACACTTTAGAATTTTCGTTGATTTGTTGACGGAATCGAACGGCAACAGCCTCCATATTGGCGGCAGCATAAATAACAGGAATTTTCTTTTTCATCTTCTTGGCAATTTTAAAGGCTTGTTTCTGAATTTTCTTTTCCTCACGATCCAGTAAACGGGCCGCTCCATCCAAACCTATTTCAAATCCTAGGTCAACCAAGCGATAATGAAAGAGCACATATAATTGTTGTATGAATGAATAGGCAAGACAAGCGCGTGGTGGCATGCCACCCGGTATGATGATGCAATCCATTCCGGCTTTACGGGCAATTTGTTCTACAGAACCTCCGGAGGTAACACAAACAATTTTTGCCATACGTTTAATACCCTCTTCAAGAGCCTGAATTGTTTCCTCCGTATTGCCTGAATAAGAGCTGCATATCAACAAGGTATGTTCATTTACAAATTCAGGCAAATGATAATCTTTACATACTGTCATTGGCACTTTCATTTTTGTGCCAACCAACTCACTTACCAGATTGCCGCCAATACCTGAACCGCCTAATCCTGCAACAACTACATTTCTGATATCATGGTGCTGTGGAGTTAACTCTGCCTTACGGCCAATGGCAATAGCTTCACGTATTTGAGTTGTAAAATTTTCAATCAGTTTATGCATAGTGTTTTATTATTTTTATGCGAAGTTAGTAAAGACGAGACAATCCTTATGGCTAGACACAATGAAACCGGTCAAATTGGGGAATCACTGGCCAAAGTACATCTTCAAGATAAAGGGTATCAAATAGTATCAACAAACTGGCGCTGGCGCCAATACGAGATTGACGTAATTGCGATGCACGACGACACATTGGTATTTATTGAGGTAAAAACACGAACAAACGGGTATTTCGGATACCCTGAAACACAAGTAGATGGGGCAAAGCAACGCGCCATTTCCCGAGCCGCATCAGCATATATCGAAGAAAACGATTACCAATTACCGGTGCGGTTCGATATTGTAGCTATCACTTTTTTCAAGGATCATCACGAAATAGCACATTTTGAAGATGCATTCTTTCCCAGTGAGCTCTAACCTGACAAAGCTGATTTCAAGAGATTTGTTAAGTAACAACTTGGTTTCAAGGTATTCGTTAATTATCGTATGGTGAACCCTACCAATAGCTTATTGTTATCGTAATTATAAACTAAACTGATTGAAGTATAACTTTACCATAGCGATGAAAATACCTCTGACAGCGTTGATCATACTAATTAGCCTGTGCTCGATACAAACTTCGGCACAGAAATCAGCGCATACGTGGTATTTCGGTAAAAAAGCGGGCATTGATTTTAATTCAAATCCCCCGGTTAAACTAACGAATAGTGCCTTGCAAACCATAGAAGGCACTAGTTGTTTTTCCGATCCTACAACAGGCGCCATATTATTTTATACAAACGGCGACTCGATCTGGAATAAAAACCACCAGCCTATGCCCAATGGCTTTGGATTGGGCGGGCATTATTCAACAACGCAATCTGCCGTTATTATACCCGACCCCGGAAACAACAACCGTTACTATGTATTCACTGTATACGCTCAGGCCAATTTATATGGACCATTTTGTTGCGGTAGTGGTGGGTTAAATTATAATATTGTTGATATGAATGCCGATAATGGTTTGGGTGATGTTATTGTAAAAAATCAACCATTATTATCGCCGACAGCTGAGAAACTTTGCGCGGTTCAACATTGTAATGGTCAGGATTATTGGGTAGTTACCCATGAATGGGGTACCAATAAATTTTACGCCTATCAAGTTACACCAACGGGCATCAATAGTCCGGTAATCAGTAATGAAGGAACGATTCATCAGGATGCCGGATCAACCAATGCCTGGGAAACAATCGGTTATATGCGTATATCCCCCAATGGAAAAATGATTGCTTCTGCAATCAGTCAGGAAATAAAACGCGTTGAGGTATTTCCTTTTGATAATAATACCGGGATTGTAGGTGACTCACTTTTCAGCGATTCCGGATTTACCAACACCTGTGGCACTACAGGTCCTTATGGTGTTTGCTTTTCTCCGGATAACAGCCGCTTATATATATCAAACAATGTTCCCGGAATCGGTGGCTCTTGTACAGATATCAGTGGCATTTATCAGTATGACCTCACGCTCAATGGCGCAGTAGCCTTAATTGCCTCAAGAACAGCAATCGTAACCAGCAATTCTACTCAATACGGCGCACTTCAGATAGGACCTGATCAAAAAATATATGTGGCTAAGTCCTCTCAGGCGCAGCTTGATGTTATTAATAATCCTAATGCATTAGGCCCGGCTTGCTCCTATACGGCCAACGCATTTAACCTGAACACCTTTTCGGGCCCTTATCAGTCGCAACTGGGCTTGCCAAACTTCTGCGAAACACTGTTGAACCCACCACTTCGCTGTTATCTCTATTTTCAGGGATGCCTGGGATTAGATAGTGTATTAGTTCTTGATACATTACTCACTCCTCCATATACCTTTAGCTGGAATTTTGATGATCCCGCCAGCGGTGCCTCAAATTTCTCTACAGATCAGAACCCCTTTCATAATTACCCCTCGGTTGGAGTATACAACGTTTCACTCACCATTAATCAGGAGTGTCAAAGCATCACGATTACGAAACCCATTAATACACTTGGTAATTTTCAGGTTGATGCCGGTCCGGATACCACAATATGCGTTGGAGATAACTATATCATTCCAACAAGCGGAGGGGCAAACTATAGCTGGTCGCCTGTTGATGGCCTTAGTTGCACCGATTGCGCTAATCCGCTTGCCACACCTACCGTGATAACAACATATATTGTAAGTGTATCTGCGCCATTACCCGGCTGTGAAGATGAAGACTCAGTGGTTATTACAGTGCTCAGTACAACAGACCTTACGGTTACTCCATCAACAGCAGTTTGCTCAGGTGATACCCTAACCCTCATTGCTGATGGCGCTCAAACATATGCATGGTCTCCCGGTTCAGGACTTTCTGCAACAAATATTTCCAATCCATTAGCTACAATAACAAGCAACATCACCTATACCGTAATCGGAACCTTCGCCAATTGCACTCCCGATACAGAAACGATTACGATACTCCTCTTTCCTACTCCGGAAGTTGATGCCGGAGAGGATGAATCAATTTATGAAAATGAACTTGCCGCGCTTAATGCAAATTCAAGTGCCAATCTCTTCAGCTGGCAACCGATTGTTTCTCTCGATAATGCCAATATCAATAATCCAAATGCATCACCGGTTAGCACTACAACATATACGGTTACAGTTACTGACAATAATGGATGCACGGCCTCAGATACTGTAATTGTCTTTGTTCTGCCTGATGATGCCTTCATTTATATTCCCAATGCATTTAGTCCAAATAATGACGGCATAAACGATAAACTGGAATATTTTACAAAAAATATTACATCCTTACAATTCAGGATATATAACCGCTGGGGACAACTACTCTTTGAAAGTAACGTGCCGGGTGACTTCTGGAACGGTATATACAAAAGACTGCCCCAGGATATCGGAGTTTATGTTTATGAGGTTGTTGCGCTCACTAAAGGAGGAAACACACTAAAACAACGTGGAAACTTTACCCTGCTCCGTTAAGCAGGATGTTTATTTTTGAACTTCAAGTTCATGCCTGCTACAGTTTTTTTCAATCGTACTAACGTACTAATCAACTTCAGATTCTTACTGCTGTTCATTATTTATCTTCTGTACGGTCAATTAAGTTTCGCTCAGTTGGAGGCTGTCAATTGGTATTTTGGTCATAATTGCGCACTTAACTTTTCTCAGGGGAATCCGGTGATGATAAATAAATCGGCTATGCAGGTAACCGAAGGCTGTACAAGCATTTCTGATTCGCGTGGCAACCTGCTTTTCTATACCAACGGCGTAACCGTATGGAACAAAAACCATAAAATGATGCGTAATGGAAAAGGATTGAAAGGGCACGACTCCTCCACACAATCAGCCATTGCTATTCCAAAGCCCGGTAGTGCCCACCTGTATTATCTGTTCACATCCGATGCCGGGGCTTATGATAGTCCTCCTAATGTTGGTGTTCATTATTCACTGATTGACATGCGACGGGACACCGGACTTGGCGAAGTCATAGAAAAGAATTTCAAATTATTACCTGCCGCGGCTGAAAAGCTGACCGCTGTAAAACACAGTAACGGTTCTGATATATGGGTGATGGCTCACGGTTGGAATACCAATAATTTTTATGCCTGGCTGGTAACCCGAAATGGCGTGAGTGCTCCGGTGATAAGTTCAGCTGGAACCATACATTTTGGCGGTCATTCAAGAGATGCAAATAGTATTGGTCAAATGAAATTCTCTCCAGACGGAAAACGTATAGCCCTCACCATGTTTGATTCAAAGTTTTTTGAGGTTT
>Ga0315902_10000501_pt1 | contig 65016 bp, 64 predicted proteins | sample LakEriMetagenome_9_FD_203523 | JGI IMG/M metagenome (GOLD analysis project Ga0315902, IMG submission 203523) | Freshwater fungal communities from buoy surface, Lake Erie, Ohio, United States - Buoy 12 MA117 | ecosystem: Environmental > Aquatic > Freshwater > Lake > Lake biofilm | place: USA... | reverse complement strand
AACTACGCCGCCGAGCCGCGGCGGCTACCCGCGGACACCGCACGCGAGTTCTTGCTCGGTGCCGAAGGGCTGCCGCCCGCGGGCGTCGCCGCGTGGCGCGAGGTAGAGTAGCCGGATGACCGATGCCCCCCTGACCGCCGACGCACCACCCTTGGACCTGCTGGTCGTCGGCGCAGGCCTTGCCGGCATCGGCGCCGCCGCCGAGTTCCTCAAACGCTTCCCCGGCAAGCGCATCGCGGTGCTCGAATCACGCGCCTCGATCGGCGGGACCTGGGACCTATTCCGCTACCCCGGCGTGCGCTCCGACACCGACATGTTCACGCTGGGCTACCGCATCCGCCCATGGCGCGGGCTGCGTTCGATGATGGACGGACCGTCCATCCGGCGGTACATCCGCGAGACCGCGGAAGAGTTCGGCGTGCTGCCGCGGATCCAGTTCAACCGCCGCGTCACCGACCTCGCGTGGTCGAGCGGCGAGGCTCTGTGGACGGTCACCGTGCAGGAGACCGCGCCCGGCGACGAAAGCAGCACGCCGACGGGCGCCGTGCACACGCTGCGCGCGCGGTTCGTGCACCTGTGCACCGGTTACTACAGCTACGCAGAAGGCTATCGCCCGGCCTTCCCGGGTGAGGCGGACTTCGCGGGGCGCTTCGTGCATCCGCAGTTCTGGCCTGAGGACCTCGACTACTCCGGCAAGCGCGTGGTCGTCATCGGCAGCGGCGCCACCGCCGTCACGCTCGCGCCCGCGATGGCCGAGCGCGCCGCGCATGTCACGCAGCTACAGCGCTCGCCGACCTACATCGTCACGCAACCGGCCGAGGATCCTGTCGCGCGGTTCCTGTCGCCCTGGCTGCCGGACCGCATCGTGTACCCGCTGGTGCGTTGGAAGTGCATCCTCGCCGGCGTGCTCATCTTCTCGTACGCGCGTTGGCAACCGCGGCGCGTGGCGAAACGCATCGTCGCCATGGCCCGCGACGAACTGCCCGCCGGTTATGACGTCAAGGCCCACTTCAAGCCGTCCTACGACCCGTGGGACCAGCGCATCTGCGCCGTCCCGGACGGCGATCTCTTCAAGGCCATCTCCAAAGGCAAGGTCGACATCGTCACCGACCAGATCGAGCGCTTCGTGCCGGAGGGCATCCGTATCAAGTCGGGTGTCACCCTGCCCGCCGACATCGTCGTCACGGCGACCGGCCTCAAGGTCATGCCCTTGGGCGGCGCACGGGTGAGCGTCGACGGTCGGCCGATCCGCCTCGCCGACACCATGGTCTATCGCGGCGCGATGCTGAGCGGCATCCCGAACCTCGTGCTCACCATCGGCTACACCAACGCGTCCTGGACGCTGCGCGCCGACCTGATCACGCAGTATGTGATGCGGCTCGTGCGGGGACTGCAGGCGCGCGGCAGCGACTATGTCGTCGCCGAGCGCGACCCCGCGGTCGGCGAGATGCCGCTCATCGACTTCTCGTCAGGGTATGTCCAGCGCGCCATGGATGTGCTGCCCAAACAGGGCGACCGATTCCCCTGGCGCGTCCATCAGAACTACTTGAGGGACCTCATCGTGACCCGATACAGCCGACTCGAAGACTCCGCCCTCCACTTCCGTCGTCGGGACGCCCGGTGAGCCGCCTGACCTTCCGCGGCAAGACCGCGGTCGTCACCGGCGCGGGCAGCGGCATCGGCCGCGCGCTCGCCCTCGGGCTCGCCGCGCGCGGTTGCCACCTCGCGCTGTCCGACATCCGACCGGCGACGCTGGAACCGCTCGCCGCCGAGCTCGCGCCGCTCGGCCTGCGCATCTCCTGCCACGCGCTCGATGTCGCCGACCGGGCGCAGGTCGCCGCGTACCCGGAGTTGGTGATGGCAGCACACCCGTCGGTCGACCTGCTCTTCAACAACGCGGGCGTCGCGCTCGCCGGTCGCTTCGACGAGGTCAGCGAACAGGACTTCGAGTGGCTGTTCTCGATCAACTTCCACGGCTTGGTGCGCATGACCCGCGCCTTCTTGCCGCTGCTCAAGGAGCGTCCGGACGCGCATCTCGTCAACATCGCGAGCATCTTCAGCATCCTGACGGCGGCCGGCCAGAGCGCCTACTGTTCGAGCAAGTTCGCCGTGCGCGGTTTCAGCAACGTGCTGCGCCAGGAACTCGAAGGTTCGAGCGTCGGCGTCAGCGTGGTCTGCCCGGGCGGCATCGCGACCCGCATCGCGGTGGACGCGCGCGTCGGTCACGGCGTCAGCGCCACGGACCACGCGGCCAACATGAAGCGCTCCTCGAAGCTCCTCAGCCTCCCGCCCGAGAAGGCCGCCGAGACCATCTTGAGCGGCGTCGAACGCCGCAAAGCCCGCATCCTGGTCGGCAACGACGCCAAGGCCGGCGCGCTGTTCGAACGCCTGATGCCCATCCGATACTACAGCCTGATGCGCGGACTGCTGGGGGATTGACGCGTGACCGAGCTCGGAACGCTGCTGACCGCGGCGCTGATCGCCGTCGCGCTGCTGGTCGTGGTGATGGCCCTGTTCAGTCGGGCCGCAGCGCGGCGCGCGGAAGCCGCCGTGCCGCCCGTCGGGCGCTTCGTCGAGGTGCCGGGGGCGCGGCTGCATGTGGTCGAGGCCGGTGAAGCACGCGACGGCCGCCCGCCCATCGTGATGCTGCACGGCCTCGCCGCCCAACTGCACAACTTCCGTTACGCGCTCGTCGACGATCTCGCACGCGACACACGGGTCATCGCGCTCGACCGGCCCGGCTCCGGCTACTCGAGCCGCGAACCCGGCCGCGCCACCACCCTCGAGGAACAGGCGGACGCCGTGGCCGCGGCGATGGACGCGCTCGGCCTCGGCAGGGCGCTGCTGGTCGGTCATTCCTTGGGCGGCGCGCTGTCGCTCACCATCGCGCTGCGTCACCCGCAGAAGGTCGCAGCCTTGGCGTTGCTCGCACCCCTAACCGCCCTGCCCCCGGCCTCATCGGAGGCCTTCCGGGACCTCAAGGTCCCGCCCGCGTTGCGAGGGCTCTTCGCCCGCGTGTTCGCCGTGCCGTATTTCCTTTACCGCCGCAAGCTGCTGCTCAGCCTCGTGTTCGGACCGGAGCGCATGCCCGCCGACTACCCGACCCGCGCGGGCGGCATGCTTACGGTGCGGCCCTCGCACTTCGTCGCGGCCGCTGAGGACTTCGCCGCCGTCACGCCCGTCCTGCCGCGCATCGAGGCGGGTTACGCCGCGCTCAACGCACCTGGCGCACCGTCCGTGCACGTGCTCTACGGGCGCGGGGACCGCGTGCTCGACTTCCGGATGCAGGGCGAAGGCTTCGCCGCGCGGGTGCCGGGCACACGCCTCGAACTCATCGACGGCGGCCATATGCTCCCCGTGACACAGCCTGCGCGCTGCGCGGCGTTCATCCGCCGCGCAGCGGGGTTCGCGTGACCCGAGGGCGGATCGTCGCCCTCACCGCGACCGTCGTCGCGGGTCTCATCATCGGCATCGGCAGTGCCTGGCTCTGGCTCACGCGCACCGATCCCGCGGGCAAACGCATCGGCCCTTGGCTCGTGAACCTCGAGGCCGGCAGCACCGACGCCTCGATGTACACCCGCGCACGCATCGCGCTCAAAGCCCTGCTCGCCCTCGACCGCCGCGAAACGCTCTACTACATCGCGCAGCAGGATGACGCCGGTCGCCCGCTGCGCGCCGAGTGCCGCTATCTCGTCAGCGGCAGCATCCCGGCGGCGCGTTGGTGGAGCGTCACCGCCTACGCCGACGATATCTTCCTGTTCCCGAACCCCGACAAAAAATACAGCGTCAGCGGCGAAAACCCGACCGGGCGCACCTTGGGGTCGTTCCGTATGGTCACGGGACCCACGCCTCCCATCACTGGCGGCGTCGAGTGGGTGCCGACGCCGGGCAAAGGCGGCCTGCTCCTGACCCTGCGCCTCTACAACCCGATGCCCGAACTGCAGGCGGACCCGGGCGCGCTCGCCGCGCCGTCCATCCAGCTGCAGGGGGATTGCCCGTGAAGCCCTGGCAGCGCTGGCTCGCCTTGGGGCTCACGGTGGCGGTGCTCGCGCATCTGCTGACCGTATGGGCCTTGCCGCGTCTCATCATGCGCGAGGCGATGACGCGCATCGGCAAGGAGACCGCCCTACAGGCCCGCGCCCAGGCCCCCGAACGGGGCGCGCCGTCCGCCGCGACCGGCGTCTACCTGCCGCCGCCCACCGACCACACCCAGCGCCGCATCGTGATGCCGAGCCCCGACCTGCTCTACGCCACCTGCGCGCTCGACCTCGGCGCCGGACCGCAGCGCATCACCGCGCAGGTCGAGCATCCACGCTACTGGTCGGTCGCGCTCTACGGCGCCAACTCCGACAATTTCTTCGTCGTCAACGACCGCAAGACCGCCGAGCCCGAGCGGCTCGACTTGTGGGTGGTCGCGCCCGGCACCGATCGTGCGGCGCTCGCGGTGCCTGCCGGCTCGACGGTGGTGGAAGCCCCGAGTGCGAAGAGCCTGCTGCTGATGCGCCTGCTGGTGAGCGATGACCCCGCAGACCTCGAGAGCGCGCAGCGTGCGCGGACGAGTCTGCGTTGTCTGCCCGTAGCGACACCGAGATAGACCCCCTCTATCACGACGATAGAAGGTCTCGCTCGCCGACCTGCTGCGTCTCAGCGTCCCTGAGATGACGGTGCTGGTGGGCGGCATGCGTGCGCTCGGCGCCAACCAGGGCGGCAGCCGCCATGGTGTGCTGACCTCGCGTCCGGGCGTCCTCAGCAACGACTTCTTCGTCAACCTGCTCGACATGTCGACCAGCTGGCAGAAGTCCGCGACCGAGGGCCTCTACGAGGGCCGTGACCGCAAGAGCGGCGCCGCGAAGTGGACCGCCACCCCGGTGGACCTCATCTTCGGCTCGCACTCCGAGCTGCGCGCCATCGCCGAGGTCTACGCCGCCAACGACGGCAAGACCAAGTTCACGCAGGACTTCGTGAAGGCCTGGAACAAGGTGATGGAGCAGGACCGCATCTGAGCACCCGCCGCGCCCGAAAGGGTGCGGCGACCTCTACGGTCGGCCCAACGGACGGCGGCGCTTCGGCGCCGCCGTTTTTGTTCGATACCCCGGCCTGAACCGAGAGGACCGCGCTACAGAGCAGCGATGACCGCGTTAGACCTGAAGCGCCCGGTCAAGCCATCCAACTCGCCGCACTGATCGCGTAGGGCGGGCGTAGATGCGTGATGACGCTGCTCCATGAACAGCATCAACCGGGCGAGATCGGACAGGTATCCGTTTTCCGCATCACCCTCTTGTAGACCGATGAGCCTACCCTCGCAGGTGAAGGACAGGGACAGCGATTGCACCCCAGGCCGCGGCGGCGGGTTGCAGGTCATTTCGCGAAGCATGCTGTAGGCACTGTCCATCGCGACCGGAGGCGGCGCGATCACCAAGCAAAGAACATCGACCCGATGCGCAGAGGCCAGCGACCCCTGCGCTGCCCAGTCGAAACTCGATCGAAGAAACTGAAGATGAGGCCTCTCGCGACAGACGACTTCGCGAAGCCCGCGGAAGAGCGACGGAGAGTCCGCGCCGTCATCACCGATGACGGACTCGGGTACCATGCCGGGAAAGAGATCCGCGGGGTAGCCGTACAGACCCTGCTGCGCCTTCACCCGGACGGTGAAACAAGGGTCATCGAAACCCGACAAGGGTTCATGCGATGCGGGAAGCGCTCGCTCCCATTCCTGGCGGCGATGGTCAGCCCAAGGCGCATCGGAACGGAGCAGCTGTGCGCGCCCAACGGCATCTGCATCCGAACTGCCGCGCCCTGTTCCGTCGTAGATCCAGGCTCCGCCGACCGTCGACGCCAGGGCGACGGTCAACAACACCGCAACCACCCGGGACATCATCAGCGCTCCAGCACTTCAGGGCGTGTGCGCGCCACCTCGGCAGCGTCGGCCGGTCGCGCTACCGATGCCACGTGTCCATCCTTCGGCCGCTCGATCTTCCATCGCTCGAAGAACTTCCAAACCTGCTGATCGATGATCTGCCAATTCGCGGCGTGCTTGACATGCGCGGTCCAGAACACTTCAACGCCGCCGTGATAGGGCGTGAAATAGCGAGCCCTCATGAGTGGATTAACCATCCATTCCGGAAAGGGGGGCGTGGGAACGCGAATGACGACCTGCGGGAATCTACCATCGCCGGGCGGACCGACGCAGAACTGGTCTTCTCCCGGCTTGGGAGAATCGGCATCGGAAGACGAGATGCAGGTCAAAAGATGTTGCTCCGTAGGTGCGATGTCCCGCCCGTTCAACACTCGTGCCCACTGGTTTGGGGGGTATCCGCCCGGCTCACCGGGCCTCTCTTGCCCCAACCCGACCCACCTCATACTGATGACATCGACGCGGTCTTCGTCGAATTCATGAAGGTAGTTATCAGGCGTATACCCACGAAAATCCGGCATGAAAAACCGGAAGGTCAATGAATCAACCACCGGAATCTGCGCCCATTTCGCCGGCGGATACACGATGTCGATCGCACTGTCGTACCAGAATGGCTGATGACCCGGAGGCACCGCGAACCCCAACTCCTCGTTCAATCGGAACAACGCGGAACGACCGGGCCAACGCTTGGCGTAGAGACTCTCCGGATCCAACACCTGACCGGGCTTCAGCGGCGGTGGATACGTATGCACAGGGGCCGCGGTCTGCTGGCCGGAGGGTCCGCAAGCCGACAGGGTGACGGTGACCAGCGCCGCCCAAAACGATCGATACGCACGCACACTCATCGTCCAGACCTCCTCAAGCCGCCCTCACACGCCACCCGCGGCCCGTGTGCTCGAACACCACCTTCGCCTCGGGCTTGCCGCGGGCGAGCCGCAGCGAGGCCCCGAGCCGCCGCAGATCGACCGGCTTGCCCACATGCTGCAGGAGGACCGCGCGCAACAAAAGGTCGGCAGGACCCGGGATCGCCGTTTTGCCCTTCTCCCACCGGGCGACGGCTTGGTCGGTGGTCCCGAGCAGCTGGGCCAGTTCCAGCTGCGTGCAGCCCATCGACTGCCGGAGGAAGCGCACCTCCGCACCGATGAGCCCCATGCTGCGTGAGCGAGCGATGTGCTCACCGATCGCGCGATGCAGGCGGTCGAGGTCTTGGATCGCGACGCCCGGACCGTAGTCGGTGTGGACGCGCTCCATGCCACCGGCGAGGTACACCCCGCCAAGTCCACAGAACGCGTAGTGGAACAGCGCGGGTTGCGCTGCGCTGTGCTTCGGGTCGGGTTGCCTCATCGACCGTCCTCCCATTCCGCCGTCACCAGAATCAGGGTGTCGCGGGAGGCGATCACCGTGACCACTCCGGCCACGCGTCCGGAGTCGAGACGGCGCACCAGCTTGACCCGCCAATCACCCGGCTTGCGTGCGCCGACAGGTGTGTCTTCCACCTCGCCGTCCCGAAGGATCCGCAGCACATCCAAGGTCGAGATGCCCCGCTCGACCATGCGTTGCTGCATGTGCTCGGTCCAGACGAGACGCTCTGAATCGGTCGCGATCCGGCGCACACGCTCCCGCGCGATCCGCGAGGTGAGCCGCCAGGCCGAGACGCTGCCTCTGTCTACCATCATAACCTATCATATTGATAGGTCGTTGGAGAAGGCGAGCGATGGAACTGGGCAGAACAGGGAGAAATGGGGAGATGGTGCCCGGAATAGGATTCGAACCTACGACCTACGCATTACGAATGCGCCGCTCTACCAACTGAGCTATCCGGGCCCGGCGGGGCTGCGAATCTTAAACGCGTCGCAGCCGGATGAAAAGTTCGATCCCCGCGTATTCGGTCCCCGGGGGCGGGGGCGGCAGCTGCTCGAAGCGCACGGCGGTGGTCGGCAGGTCGGTCAGGGCCCCGGATTCGAGGTCCTGGAAATGGTAGTGCGGCTCGGTGTTGGAATCGAACCACGCGCGGTCGCCGTCCACGGCGAGCTGTCGGACGACGCCCCGGGCGGCGAACAGGTTGAGGGTGTTGTAGACCGTGGCCTTGGAGACCCGGGCACCATCGCGCCGCAGCCGGTCGAGCAGCTGGTCGGCCGTCAGGTGCTGGGGCGCGCCGATGAGCAACGCGGCGATGCGCAGGCGCTGCGCCGTCGGCTGGATACCGCAGGCGCGCAGGCGCTCGGCAGCGGGCTTGAGTGAGGCGGGGACGACCACGACGGAATTATAAGACAACCCGGGGGAGACGGACCTCCGCTACTGACCCTCGCGGGCCATCCGGAGTTCCCGCGGCAGCGCGAACACCACATGCTCGCGCCGCCCCTCGAGCTCCTGCGGGCGCTCCACGCCCCACGCGCAGAGCTGGTCGATGACCCCCTGCACCAGCACTTCCGGGGCCGAAGCGCCGGCCGTGAGGCCGATGCACTGCCGCCCCTCCAGCCACTCGCGGCGCAGGTCCCCTGCCCCGTCGATGAGGTAGGACGGGATGCCGGCACGCGCACCGATCTCGACGAGGCGGTTGGAATTGGAACTCGTCACGGACCCGACCACGAGCAGCAGGTCGGCTTCGCGCAGCAGGTCCTTCACGGCGTCCTGACGGTTCTGGGTGGCGTAGCAGATGTCTTCCTTGCGCGGCGTGGTGAGCCCCGGGAATCGGCGCTGCAGCGTCGCGACGATCTCAGCGGTGTCGTCGACCGAGAGCGTGGTCTGGGTGACGAAGGCGAGGCGCGCCGGATCCGGCACCTCGAGACGCTCGGCGTCCACCACCGACTCGACGAGCCGGATGCGGCCGCCGTAGGACGCGTCGAACCGCCCGAGCGTGCCCTCCACCTCCGGGTGGCCGTCATGGCCGATGAGCACCACATCGCGCCCCTCGCGCGCGTAGTGCCGTACTTCCATGTGCACCTTGGTGACGAGCGGACAGGTGGCGTCGAACACATCGAGGTCGCGGCGCTTCGCTTCGTCCTCGACCGCCTTCGAAACCCCGTGCGCTGAGAAGATGACCGTCGCGCCGTCAGGCACTTCGTCGAGTTCCTGCACGAACACCGCGCCCATGCTGCGAAGCCGCTCGACGACATGGCGGTTGTGGACCACCTCGTGGCGCACGAAGATCGGAGCGCCGTAGAGCTCGATCGCACGCTCGACGATGTCGATGGCGCGGTCGACCCCGGCACAGAAACCGCGCGGGTTGGCGAGACGGAGCTTCACGATGCGCCCTTTCCACGGCGCCAGTCGAGGAAAGCGTCGAGCAGCATCAGCCCCGCGCCCACCGAGATCGCCATGTCAGCGATGTTGAAGGCCGGGAAGTACGCCCCGCCCCAATGCGCGTGGATGAAATCGACCACATAGCCGTGCTCGATGCGGTCGATGACATTGCCGAGCGCGCCGGCGAGGATCAGCGCGAAGGAGACGGCGAGCAAGCGCTCGCGACCGGCGTGCATCTGCCGCAGCCACCAGAGGATGCCGAGGCTCACCGCCACAGCGAGCGCGCTCAGGAACCAGCGCTGCCAGCCGCCCGCACCCGCCAGGAACGAGAACGCCGCACCCGGGTTGTGCAGACGGACGATGTCGAGCACCGGCAGCACCGGCGTCGACTCGCCGAGCAGGTACCGCGCCTCGATCCAACCTTTGCTCACCTGGTCGGCGACGACGAGCAGCGCCGACATCGGCAGCCAGCGCCAGCCGCTTTCGCCCACCGGAGGCAGCTTCGGGGCGTCGCTCATGCGAACCGCCGGACTTCGCCCGGCCCGTCGACGTTGCTGACGCAGCGGCCGCAGAGCTCGGGATGCTCGGCATGCGTGCCGACATCGTCCAAGCGGTGCCAGCACCGGACGCATTTCTTCGCGGTGGTCGGCGTCACGCGCAAGCTGACGCCCGTCGCGCCCGGCACCGCCTCGACGCGCGCCTCCGAGGTGATGAAGAAGAACCGCAGCTCATCGCCCAGCGCCGCGAACTGTGCGGACTGCGCGACCGGGCACTCGACGACCACCTTCGCCTCGAGCGGCGAGCCGATCTCGCCCGCGGCACGCAGCCGCTCGAGCTCGCCCGCCACCTGCGTGCGCAGCGCGATGAGCGCGTCCCAGTCGATGCCGTCGGACGGGATCATCGGGAACGGGTACCAGGTGGCGTGGAACACCGACGCCTCGCGCTTGCCCGGCAGGAAGCCCCAGATCTCCTCGGCGGTGAACGACAGGATGGGCGCGAGCCAGCGCACCATCGCCTCCACCACATGCCACTGCGCGGTCTGCGCCGAGCGGCGCGCCAAGGATTTCGCCTGCGTGGTGTAGAGGCGGTCCTTGGTGACATCGAGCCAGAGGCCGCCCAAGTCCGCGACGCAGAAGTTGTGCACCTTCTGGTAGACGAGGTGGAAGTCGAAGGTCTGGTAGGCCGCGCGGATCTCCTCCTGCAGGGCCGCCGCGCGCGCGAGCGCCCAGCGGTCGAGCGCGACCATCTCGGCGGGCGCGACGGCGTCGGCCACCGGGTCGAAACCCGAGAGGTTGCCGAGCAGGAAGCGCACGGTGTTGCGGATGCGGCGGTAGGAGTCCGCCATACGCTTCAGGATCTCGTCGGAGACCGCGATCTCGTTGGCGTAGTCGGTGGAGGCCACCCAGAGGCGCAGCACGTCGGCGCCGAGCGTGGCCGTGACCTTCTGCGGATCGATGACGTTGCCCAAGGATTTGGACATCTTGCGGCCCTTGTCGTCGACCGTGAAGCCGTGCGTGAGCACGGCCTTGTACGGTGCGCGGGCCTCGAGCGCCTCGGACATCAGCAGCGAGGAATGGAACCAGCCGCGGTGCTGGTCCGAGCCTTCGAGATAGAGGTCGACCGGCGCCGCCACCTCAGGCCGCGCCGTACCGACGCAATGGAACGACAGGCCCGAGTCGGCCCAGACATCCATCAGGTCGCTCACCTTGTCGTAGTCGGCCGCCTCGGCGCCGAGCAGCTCCGTCGGGTCGAGCGCGAACCAGGCCTCGATGCCGCCCGCCTCGACGCGCACCGCCGCGGCCTCGATCAGCTCCTGCGTGCGCGGATGCAGCGCGCCCGTGACCTTGTGGACGAAGAGCGGGATCGGCACGCCCCAGATGCGCTGCCGCGAGATGCACCAGTCGGGACGGTTGGCGATCATGCCGTGGATACGCTGCTCGCCCCAACCCGGGATCCACTCGACGCCCGGGATGTCGCGCAGCGCGGCGGCGCGCAGCCCGGCCTGCTCCATGCTGATGAACCACTGCGGCGTGGCGCGGAAGATCACCGGCGTCTTGTGGCGCCAGCAATGCGGATAGGAATGCCGGTACGGCGCGTGCGCGAGCAGCGTGCCGTTGCCCGACATGAGCTCGACCAGCCGCGCGCCGCCCTCGTCGACCTTGAGGCCCTCGACGTGCGGCGTGCCCGCGAGGAAGCGACCATCGCCACCGACCGGGTTCACGACCGGCAGCGCGTAACGCTGCGCGACCACGAAGTCCTCCTGACCATGCGCGGGCGCGGTGTGCACGGCGCCCGTACCGGACTCGAGCGTGACATGCTCGCCGAGGATCACCGGCACCTGCTTCGGAAGGAAAGCGTGCTGCAGCGCGAGCCCTTCGAGCGCCGCACCCTTGAAGCGCGCCAGCGTCTGCACCGCCTCGACGGCGACACCGTAACGCTGCGCACAATCGGCGACGAGCTCCGCGGCCAGCACAACGGCGCGCTCGGGCGCACCGCCCGCGGCCGGATCGCCCGTCGCCGGCAGCTGGACGAGCGCGTAGTCGATCTCGCCGCCGAGCGCGACCGCCTCGTTGGCGGGCAGCGTCCAGGGCGTCGTGGTCCAGATGACGAGCGCGGGCGGCGCGGTCGCGGCCATCGCCGCAGCGGCAGCCGCACCCGCGCCCTTGCCGAGCCCGATGCGCAGCGCGAAGTCGGCGACATCGACCACGCCGAAGGCGACATCGACCGCGGTCGAGGTCTTGTCCTCGTACTCGACCTCGGCCTCGGCGAGCGACGAGCGACAATCGAGGCACCAGTGCACGGGCTTCGCGCCCTTGTAGAGATGACCGTTGGCGACGATGCGGCCGAAGGCGCGCAACTGCTCGGCCTCATAAGCGGGCGCCATCGTGAGATAGGGACGCTCCCAGTCGCCGAGCACACCGAGACGCTTGAAGCCGCGGCGCTGCTGCTCGACCTGCTCTGCCGCGAACGCGCGGCAGGCCGCGCGGAACGCGTTCGCGTCGAGCTTCTGCCCGGGCCGCCCGTGCTTCTTCTCGACGGCGTGCTCGATGGGCAGACCGTGGCAGTCCCAGCCGGGGATATAGGGTGCGTCGTAACCTTCGAGCGAGCGCGACTTGACGATGATGTCCTTGAGGATCTTGTTGAGCGCGTGACCGATGTGGATCGCGCCGTTGGCGAACGGCGGACCGTCGTGCAGCACGAAACGCGGTCGGCCCTTCGCCACCTCGCGCAGACGGCCGTAGGTGTCCTCGGCCTGCCAACGGGCCAGCATCGCGGGCTCGCGCTGCGCGAGATCGGCCTTCATGGCGAAGCCGGTCTGCGGCAGGTTGATGGTGTGCTTGTAATCCTTCACTTAAGGTCCTCAGACTAAATCCCGCAGCAGCGCGCGCGCCGACTCGGCGTCCGAGCGCATCTGCACCAGAAGCAGTTCGACGCTCTCGAAGTGCAGCTCCTCACGCAGGTGCGCCAGGAACTCCACCTCGAGCTCGCGACCGTAGAGGTCGCCCGCGTAGTCGAACACGAACACCTCGAGCAGCGGCTCGACACCGCCCACGGTGGGCCGCGTGCCGAGGCTCGCCACGCCACCGTATGCGCGCCGCCCGCCGCCGCCCGGTCCCTCGCCGATGCCGTGGACCCGCACCGCGAAGATGCCCGACAGCGGCACCCGCCGACGCCGTACGCGGATGTTAGCGGTCGGGAAGCCCCATGTGCGACCGAGTTGCTGGCCCGGCACCACGCGGCCGCGCATCGAGTACGGGCGACCGAGCAGACGTGCCGCGCCGACGAGATCGCGCGCGTCGAGCGCCGCCCGGATGCCGGAACTGCTGACGCGGGCGGAATCCGCCGCCACGGGGGCGATCACCTCGACCTCGAAGCCGAGCCTCGCCCCCGCCTCGCGCAGGAAGTTGGCGTTGGCCGCGCCGCCACGACCGAAGTGGAAGTCGTGGCCCACGACGACACCCCGCGCCTGCAGACGCTCGGTGAGCAAGCGCACGAACGCATCGCCGTCCATGCCGCGCAGCCGGGCGTCGAAGCGCAGCAGCATGAGGGCATCGAGGCCGCTGCCCGCGAGCAACCGCACGCGCTCGCGGAGGTTGGTGAGCCGCGCCGGCGGCTCGGCGGGCGTCAGGAACTCCCGCGGCAACGGCTCGAAGGTGAGCATCACCGCCGGGCAAGGACCCTGCGACATCCCGGACCGGCGCGCCTGCGCGACGGTCGCGTCGATCAGCGCGCGATGACCGAGATGCAGCCCGTCGAAGCTGCCGATCGCGACAATGCCGCCCTGATGGCGCGCCGCGAGATTATGGACGCCGCGCACGAGTTCCATCAGCGGCCCTCGCCCGCACGCAGGTGCGCAGGACGCAGCCCAGCGAGCCACAGCACCGCCGCATAGGCCGCCGCGCCGGCGAGGATCAACCCCGCGAGATGCAGCGCGCGGTGCAGCGGCGGCTCGGCGAGCCACTTGGATAGGTCATGCGACAACGCGAGCAGGACGCCTGCCATCACGGCGTTCGCCAGCAGCACCCGTCCGAGCAGTGCACCCCACCCCGCGCGCGGCTGATAGACACCGGACGCGCGCAACCCGCGCCACAGCAGGAAAGCGTTGAGCGCCGCGGAGAGGCAGGTGGAGGTCGCGAGCAGCACGAACGGCGTCGCGAACCCGGCGTAGTGCGCGGGCAGCACGACGAGCACATTGAAGGCCATGTTGACGCCGAGCGCGATCAGGCCTACCCGCACCGGCGTGCGGGTGTCCTGCCGCGCGAAATAGCCGGGCGCCAGCACCTTGACGAGACTGAATCCGATGAGGCCCCACGAGTAAGCCATCAGCCCGTACTGCGTCATCTGCACATCGCGATCGCTGAAGTTGCCGTAGCCGAAGATGGTCGCGGCCATGGGGCCGGCGAGCACCAGAAGGCCGATCGCCGCGGGCACCACCATCAGGATCACGATGCGCAGCGACCAGTCGAGGGTCGCAGAGAAGCGCGCGGCATCGCCCTCGGCATGCTGCGCCGAGAGCCGCGGCAGGATGACGGTGGCGAGCGCGATGCTGAACACGCCGAGCGTGAACTCCATCAAGCGATCCGCGTAGTAGAGCCAGGCGATGCTGCCGGTGACGAGGAAGGACGCGATCAGCGTGTCGAGCAGCAAGCTCACCTGCGCCATCGACGAGCCGAAGATGCCGGGCAGCATGAGCTTGCCGATGCGGCGCACGCCCTCGGCCGCCGGCCGCCAACGCGGCCACGAGAGCAGGCCGAGCCGCGCCACCGATGGCAGCATGAACACGAGCTGCACCACGCCCGACACGAACACGCCGATCGCGAGCACGACGCCGGGGTTGTCCGAGCCGGCGGCGATGACCACGGCGAACAGGATCATCACGAGGTTCATGAGCACCTGCGTGAAGGCCGGCACGGCGAAGCGGCCGTAGCTGTTGAGCACGCCGCTGAAGAGCGCGACCAACGACACGAAGAAGAGGTACGGGAAGGTCCAGCGCAGCATCGACACCGCGAGCTCGTACTTGCCGGGCTCCTGCGTGAAGCCGGGCGCGAACCCCAGGATGATGAGCGGCGCGGCGACGACACCGATGGCCGTGACCCCGAGCAGCACCGCGCCGAGCGTGCCCGCGACCCCGGCGACGAGCTCGCGCACCTCGCCCTGCTCGCGCTGCACCTTGTACTCGGAGATGACCGGCACGAAGGACTGCGAGAAGGCGCCCTCGGCGAACAGGCGGCGCAGGAAGTTCGGGATCTTGAAAGCGACCAGGAACGCGTCCATGAGCGTGCCGGCGCCGAAGGCCTGGGAGTAGACCATGTCGCGCAGCAGCCCCGTGACCCGGGACAGGAGGGTGGTGAGGCCCACCACCGTGGTGCTCTTGAAGATGGCGCGGCTCATGGCGGCCCGACGGGAGACAAGCCCGGCATTGTAGCGGAGGCGGCCCCTCGCCGGCGTTGACAACCCCCTGTCCCGCAACCAAAATACGCGCCGTTTTCAGCCCCCCAGAGCACCTAAGTGGCCAACACCAAGTCCGCCGAGAAGGCCGCCCGCCAGGCCGTCAAGCACCGCACCCGCAATGTCGCCCTGCGCTCGCGCCAGCGTTCTGCGCTGCGCGGCGCCAACGAGGCCATCGCCTCCGGCGACAAGACCAAGGCCACCGCGGCCGTCCGCGCCGCCGCGTCGTCGGTCGACTCGCTGGTCAACAAGGGTCTGGTGCACAAGAACAAGGCCTCGCGCCACAAGAAGCGCTTGGCCGCCAAGCTCAAGAAGCTGGCTTGATCCGGCGGCGGCTCCGCCGCCCCGTTTTCCCCGCAGTCTCGAAAGGCATGCCCGGCACCCACGGTGTCGGGTCGGCCTCGCTGCGTCGCTTGCGGGCGCCCCCGGCGGGCTGACGCCCCGACGGGCGGCCCACCTCGGTCCGCACCCCGGCAGCCTCCAGCGTCGCCTTGCGGGCGGCCAGACGGCTCTCCACGGCGAGCAGCAAGGGCAATCGCACCTCGCTCGCCGCGACCTCGCGCCAGTCCCGACCCTCCGGCCAGGGCTCCAACGCGCCCGCCAGCGCCCAGAGCATGTTCAGGGATTCGGTCCCACCCGCCCGGCGCACCGCGAGGTAGGCCTCCAGCGCACCCCGGCGACGCAGTTCCTCGGTGGAGTGGATGCCGGCGTCGGCGAGCCAGCGCTCAGCGCGCGGGCCGAGGTTTCGCAGGTCACGGATGCGCAGCCGGAACTTCCCGGCGGCGATGCGGCGGCGGACCTTGCTGTTCCGCTCCGGCATCTCAGTCGGCGTCTTCGGCCGCTCCGCCGGACGCACCGCCCGCCGCAGCCTCCGCCGCAGCGCGCTCCTCGAGGAAGCGCATCACGGCCTCGGTGAGATCCTTGGTACCGGTGCCGGTCGCGCCCGAGATCAGGAACCACGGCCCCTTGAAGCGCAGGCTGCGCACGATGGCCTTCGCCTTCTTCTCGGCCTCGCCCGGCGGCAGCAGGTCGGACTTGTTGAGCACCAGCCAGCGCGGCCGGTCGGCGAGGTCCTTGGAGAATTTTTTGAGCTCGGCGACGATGGCGCGGGCGTCCTTCACCGGATCGGCGTCAGGGTCGACCGGCGAGATGTCGACGAGATGCAGCAGCACGCGCGTGCGCTGCAGATGCCGCAGGAAGCGGATGCCGAGCCCCGCGCCCTCGGCGGCACCCTCGATGAGACCAGGGATGTCGGCCATCACGAACGAGCGGTGCTCGCCGCAGTAGACGACACCGAGGTTCGGGTGCAGCGTGGTGAAGGGGTAGTCCGCGACCTTCGGGCGCGCCGAGGACACCGCGCGGATGAGCGTCGACTTGCCGGCGTTCGGCAGGCCGAGCAGACCCACATCGGCGATCACCTTGAGCTCGAGCTCGAGCAGCCGCTTCTCGCCGGGCAGCCCGGGCCCGAACTGGCGCGGCGCGCGGTTGGTGCTGGTCTTGAACTTGGCGTTGCCCCAACCGCCCTTGCCGCCGCGCGCCACGAGCAGCGTATCGCCGGCGCGCACGAGGTCGCCCAACTGCTCGCCGGTCTCCGAATCCCGCACCACCGTGCCGACCGGCACCGGCACATAAAGATCGTCGCCGCCGCGTCCGGTGCAGTCGTTGCCGCTGCCCGCCTCGCCCGACTTCGCCTTGAAATTGCGCTCGACACGGAAGTCCGCGAGCGTGTTGATGCCCTCGGCCGCACGCAGCCAGACGCTGCCGCCGAGACCGCCGTCACCGCCGTCCGGGCCGCCGAACGGCATGAACTTCTCGCGCCGGAAACTCAGGCAGCCGCGGCCGCCGTTACCGGCCTGCACGCGCATCTTGGCTTCATCGACGAATTTCATGGGGGTGCCCTGCGGGTGATGACAGCATCCGGCTCTGCAAACGAAAACCCCGGCGCGCGGCCGGGGTTCGCGTGGAAGATCCGGGAGTGCGACCTCAGTCGGAGACGACGCTCACGAACATCTTCTGCTCGGCACCGCGGCGCTTGAACGCGACCTTGCCGTCCTTGAGCGCGAACAGCGTGTGGTCCGTGCCGATGCCGACGTTCTCGCCGGGACGGTACTGGGTGCCGCGCTGGCGGATGATGATGTTGCCGGCGATGACCTGCTCGCCGCCGAACGCCTTCACGCCGAGACGCTTGCTGTGGGAATCGCGGCCGTTCTTGGTGCTGCCGCCTGCCTTTTTATGTGCCATGTGACTATCGCTCCGAAAGGCTTGAGGGGGATCAGCCGGCGTTGATGCCGGTGACCTTGACCTCGGTGAACTTCTGACGGTGGTTCTTCATGCGCAGGTAGTGCTTGCGACGGCGGAACTTGACGATGCTCACCTTGTCGCCCTGGCCGTGACGCTGCACGGTCGCGGTGACCGAGGCACCCTTGACCTTCGGCGAACCGACCGTCACGGACGAACCCGAACCGACGAGCAGGACATCGTCGAACTTGACCTCGGCGCCCGCCTCGGCCGTGAGAAGCTCGATGCGCAGGACGCTGCCTGCCTCGACCCGATACTGCTTGCCGCCCGTGGCGATGACCGCGTACATGATGACTCCACCCGGAAAAGGTCGCGCATTCTACTGGCGCACCCCCCTCGGGTCAAACCTTTCTGCGCCTGCAACCCCCTGTCGCGTCAAGGGCTTACCCGGGCCTCACTGCCCGCCCCCCGGGCACGCCGCAACCCCCTCGGGGTCGGGACGGGTCGATTCCGCTACCATTCGCGGATGAGCCCTCTCGCCATGGTCAAGGAACTGGTCCGCGACGACCTCGTGGCGGTGGACGCGGTCATCCGCGCCAGCATGAAAAGCGCGGTGCCGCTCGTCGATCAGGTCGCCGAGCACATCATCGCCGGCGGCGGCAAGCGCCTGCGGCCGCTGATCGTCCTGCTGGCCGCCCGGGCCTGCGGTTACCGGGGCGCGAGCCACATCGACGCCGCCGCCTTCATCGAGTTCATCCATACGGCGACCCTTCTGCACGACGATGTCGTCGACGGCTCCGAGCGCCGCCGCGGCCGCGACACCGCCAACGCCGTCTACGGCAACCAGGCGAGCGTGCTGGTGGGCGATTTCGTGTACTCGCGCGCCTTCCAGATGATGGCCGCCATCGGCTCGCAGCGGGTCATGGAGATCATGTCCGAGGCGACCAACGTCATCGCCGAGGGTGAAGTGCTGCAGCTCATGAACGCCGGCGACCCGGACACCACGCAGCAGCGCTACCTCGAGGTCATCCACCGCAAGACCGCCAAGCTCTTCGAGGCCGGCGCGGAGGTCTCGGCCGTGCTCGCTGCGGCGAGCCCCAGCCAGCAGCGCGCCCTCGCCGACTACGGCCGGCATCTCGGCACCGCCTACCAGCTCATCGACGATGTGCTCGACTACCAGTCGGACCCCGAGGAGCGCGGCAAGAACCTGGGCGATGACCTCGCCGAGGGCAAGCCCACCCTGCCCCTGATCCACGCCCTGCGCCTGTCCGGCGACGACGGGGTCAAGCAGCTGATCCGCGGCGCCATCGAACAAGGCGGCCTCGAGCAGCTCGAGGTCATCGTGGCCGCGATTGAATCGACCGGGGCACTTGAGTACACTCGCCGCCTCGCGCAGGACGAGGCCGACAGGGCGTTGATGGCGCTGCAAGCGCTCCCCGAAACGCCGTTCAAACAAGGTCTCGCCGCGCTCGCCCGGTTCGCCGTCGAGCGCAGTTCCTGAAGATCGGGATGTAGCTCAGCCTGGTAGAGCACTACGTTCGGGACGTAGGAGTCGGAGGTTCAAATCCTCTCATCCCGACCATCTCCCGCACCGAATACCATGTAGCCTGCTGACGAGGGTTGTCAGGGTAGGACCCTAGGCGCTATCTAGCTTTGGCGCCTGGAACAGCGGGGGCCATACGTGGAACTGGAACAGCTACTCTTCACGGCGTTGGTCAGCTTTGCTGGCGTCGCACTGTTGTCGTTATTCGCGCGCCGTCATTCAAAGGATCGATCCACGACAAGCGATGCGACGGTTGTCGAACGAAATGCCACCGCATACAAGATCGTCTCGGGGCTTCTCCTCGGTAGTCTGATCATCCCGACCTCCTTCTACTACCTGTTCGGAGTAGATGGCGACGAAGCCTGGCCCGCGGTGATGGGGTTTCTTCTATCCGCCATCCTTCCTGTCGGCTATCTCGGCCTGCGAGCACTTCGCGGCGGCCCCGACTTCAACGAATTCCTGCGCTATTGCGAATTGAAAGACGGTTGGCCAAGAAAGTGGCAGATTGCCGTGTTTTTCTTGTGGCTCGCCTTTGTCGCGGGAGCGATCGTCGTTGCAGCGTTGATGGATTAGCTTGGGAGTCGGAGGTTCAAATCCTCTCATCCCGACCATCCTTCCCGTCGGTCACCCTTCCCGGTCGCCCTGCGCCTGCAGACGCTCTCCCATCTTCGCGTGCACGGCTTGGATGGCCTTGAGCGGCCTGACCATCACCTTGAACTCGATGATGCGCCCCGCGTCGTCCCAGCGGATGAGATCGATGCCGTTGACCTGCACGCCGTCGATCTCGGTCTCGAACTCCAGCATGGCATCGCGCGCGCCCATGATCTCGCGCACGTAGCGGAAGGACGGGTTGCCGAGCACCTCGGCCGCCGCACCGAGATAGCCCATCACCAACCGCTTGCCGCGCTGCGGTGTGTGCACCACGGGCGAGAGGAACACCGCGTCGTCGTGCAACAACGACGCGAGCGCCGCGATGTCGCGGTCCTCGAGGATGCGGTGCCACTCGGCGACGGGGTCGAGGGTGTTCATCCGGGGAGCGTTCATGTGTCGAAGGGTAACGCATGCAGCGCCGCGAGACGCGGCAGGGTCGTCGACGCCAACGCGCAAGCTTCTTCGGTTAGCAGCGCGAGGCTGCGGTCGCGTTCCACCACCACCTCACCGTCGCTCAGCAACCGCTGGCCGAGCCTCGACAGCGTCGCTTGCGCCGCCTGGGCGAGCGCCGTCGGCTCGCGCAGGCCGCGCTGCCGGGCCTCGAGCAGCAGCATCGTGGTGTAGCCGACCTCGACGGCGCCGCCCGTCACCGGGCTCGCAAGCCACGAGGGATCCGGGCTCTCGAGCGCGAGCGCGAGCAGGCGCGAGTTGATCAGGCGGCATCCGGCAGCGCGCTGCGCGAACCCCTCGCCCTCTTCCGCGACCGGTTGCGCCTGCGGCGCCAGCGCGGCCGCTGACTCGCCCATCACCCAGTACTCGCGCCGGAAGCGGGAGCGCGCGGCTGCGCCCCCCGCGGTCCCGTCGGCCTCGCTCACCCGCGCGGCGAACCGCAGTCCCGCCCGGCACAGGATCGCCGCGACCTCCTCCGGATGCATCGGCGCCCAATCGCGGTTGAACAGTTCGTGCGCGAGATACGCCGTGCGCTTGCCGCGGATCGTCCGCAGCTCGGCTTCTATGCCCGGATGCAGCTCCTCGAACGACGGGTCGCGCGCCAGCCGCATCGCGACATCGCGCAGCGCCTGTTCGATGCGCTCTGCGAGCGGCATCGCCGCGGGCGCGGCCTGCACGCTGCGCATCAGGAGGTCGCGCAGCGGCAGCATCGGCGCCCAGCCCGGCAGCGCGTTGTACGAAAGGTAGAAGACACCGCCCGGCCGCAGCCGCTGCTGCAGGAACGCCACGATGCGATCGCGGTTCGCCGCCGACACCCAGCTCCACACGCCGTGCGCGCCGACGAAGTCGAAGACCGGCAGATCATCGCGGGCGAAGAACTCCGCGAAGGTCTGCGCACAGACCTCGATGCGGGCATCCGTGTCCGCGACCAGCCCGCGCAACATGGCGGCGTGGACCGGGTTCAGGTCCGTGCCGTACCAGCGGGCCCCGCCCGCCACCGCATGGATGGCGAGACTCAGGCCCTGCCCGTAGCCGAGTTCGCAGGCGGTCGCGACGACAGGTGGCTCGATGCCGGCGGCGCGTAGCTCGCGTTCCATGCGCACGGGATCGAGGTCGGGTTGGTAGCCGTAGGTGTACGGGATGTCCTCGACATATCCCTCGGCGTCGACGGTCCGGGTCGGTTCCACGGGGGGCATGGTATCGCCCGGACGGACTTTGCGGCATCCTTGGACCGCGAGCGAGATGCGGGGGTACATGCTCAACTCGGACAGGCAGCACACGGGTGTTCCGAACGCCGGCGGACGGTCTCGGCGGATGAAGCCGCCGATCGTGGCGGCGGCGCTGCTGACGGCCCTGCAGGTCCTTCTGGTCATCCCCGGCAGCGCGCAGGCGCCGCCCGCTGCCGCGCGGACGGAACCGGATGCCCGTCCGCTGCCGGAGCCCTCGACCTCGGCGCGGGAACTGTTCGCCCGCACCCGCGACGGCATCGTCCAGGTACGGGTGCTGCTCGCCTCGGCGAACGAGCAATCCTCACTCGGCTCAGGTTTCGTGGTCCGCGACGACCCGCGGGCGGGCGCTTGGGTGGTCACCAACTACCATGTGGTCGCCGATCTCGCGATCGACCCGATCAAATACCGGATCGAACTGCGCGGCACGAACGAGCGCCGCACCCATGCTTCGCTGGTGGCAATAGATGTCATCCACGACCTCGCGCTGCTGCGCATCGATCCGATGGTGGAACGCGATCCATGGCAGACCTTCCCGCTGCGCGACGAGCCGCTCGCGCAGGGCGCAAAGGTGTTCGCGCTCGGCAACCCGTTGGAACTCGGCTTCCTGATCTCCGAGGGCATCTACAACGGCAAGGTCGAGGCGCAGCTCTACGAGCAGATGCTGTTCTCCGGCGCGCTCAACAGCGGCATGAGCGGCGGCCCGGCCATCGACGCGGCGGGCCGCGTGGTCGGCGTCAATGTCGCCACACGGCGCGACGGCGAGTCGCTGAGCTTCCTGGTGCCGGTCCGGTTCGTACGCGACATGCTGGCCCGGTCGACGAGCGCCCGGCCGAGACGGGAATGGCGCAGCGAGATCGCACGGCAGCTGCTGCTGCACCAGGAGTTCGTCACCCGTACCCTGTTGGATGGCGCGGACGGCAGCGGGCGACCCGCCAACTTCACCACCCAGAAGCTGAGCGGCCGCGTCGTGCCGACGCTCGGCGGCGCCCTGCCGAGGTGCTGGGCCGACACCAGACGCGTGGACGAACCGCGCTTCCTGCGGGAGCGCCTGCGCTGCGACCTCAAGGGCGGTCTGTTCGTGAACCGGCGTCTGACGCTCGGCGACGCCGAGATCGACCATGTGTTCCAGCGCAACATCAGCCTCGTGACGCCACAGTTCCTCGACATCGACAGCGAATCCCCTTCCCATCTGGGATCCTTGACGACGCGGTTCGACCAGGAAGTCACCCGCGACGAATGTCGCGCCGACTTCGTGCGCGTCGCGGAGCGCGTCTACCGCGTCTCGATGTGCGTGAACGCCTACCGGAAGTTCCCCGGGCTCTACCGTTACCGGGTCGACGCGCTGCAGGTCGACGGTGTGCACCAGCGGCTAAAGAGCGGACTCGAACTGGACGGCTTCTCCTTCGAGAACGCGACCCGCATCACCCAGGCCTTCCTCGAGAGGCTGCGATGAGCTGGTTCGTAGAGGTCCTGCAGCGCGACGGGACGGCGCAACACCGCATGGCGGTACCATCCGGCGGTCTGCGGATCGGCCGCGCGCTCGACAACGATGTGGTGCTGGACGACGAGCACTGCGCCCCGTACCACGCGCGGCTGGAACCCGACGGCGATGCCGCTCGGCTGATCGACCTCGGCACCCGCAACGGCCTCGTGCCGAAGGGGGGACGGCGTACCGACGAGGTGCGCATCATCGACGACCGTCCGATAAGGCTCGGACAGACCCTGCTGCGGTTCCGCTCCACGGCGTGGCCGGTCCCGGCGGAACGACCGCTCGACCTCGGGCGGATCGGGCTTTGGGCGACCTTGCTGCTCGCGGTCTACCTCTGCAGCGAGGCCTGGGGACTGATGGTCGAAGCGCGCGGCCAACGGCCGCCGCTCTATCTGAACAGCCTCGGCCGCAGCGCGCTCGCCCTCGGCCTGTGGAGCGCGGTCTACACCCTGTACGGTCGCCTGATCAGCGGCAAGGAGAGGTTCTTCTCCCACCTCGCCATCATCTGCATCGGGTTGCTCGCGCTCGGCGCGGTGGAGACGGTGCTCAACACGCTCGCGTTCGGCATGAACTGGCTGTGGCCGGTGCGCATCCAGCCGTATGTCCAGATCGCCGGTTTCGCGCTCATCGTCCGGCAGCATCTGCGCCTCGCCGACCCGAACCATTGGCCGATCCTGCGCTGGTTCGTGGGGCTCGCCGCCCTCGGCATCGCGCTGGTGCCGCTGCTGCAGCTGTACATCACCGAAGACCGCCTGACCCGCGTGCAGACCGTCACCCATCTGGCACACCCGATGCTGCGGACCGCACGCCCCGTCACCATCGAGACCTTCCTCGCCGATTCCGCCGACCTCAAGCGCCAGGTCGACGACAGCCGCGACCGCAACCTCGCCGAGCGCGGCATGTTCGAACCTTCCGAAGATTGAGGCGATACATGCGACGCGACAGACTGCTGCTGATCATCGGCCTGCTCGCCGCAGCGGCCTACTTCTACGGCCTCTTGGCCGACCAGTACACGCTGCGGCTCCTGACCAAACCGATCCCGGTGCTCTGTCTCATCGCTTGGCTCGCGCCCTTCCCCGATGCCGACCACCGCCGGATCGCGATGGCGCTCGCGCTGAGCGCCATCGGCGATCTGCTCCTGGAGTTCCAGCCGCCGTTCTTCGTACCGGGCCTCGTCGCGTTCCTCGGCGCTCAGGTGGTCTACATCGTCGCCTTCACTGCGCGTGACAGTCGACCGCAGTGGCTGCGCGCCGTGCCGGCGGCGTTGTTCGGCATCGGCGCCTACCTGTGGCTCGCGCCCTCGCTGGGCGGCCTGCGCGGCGCGGTGGCGGCCTACATCGTCGCCATCTGCCTGATGCTCTGGCGGGCATGGGCGACGCTCGGCGGGCCGCATCCGCAGCGTCTTGCGACCTACGCGGCGGTGGGCGCGACCGCCTTCGCCCTGAGCGACATCCTCGTCGCCTACAACCGTTTCGTCGCGCCGGTGCTGGCGCTGAAGGTGCTGCTGATGGTGCTCTACTGGTCTGCGCAGTGGTCGATCGCGGCGTCGGTGGCGCGCCACAACGGGAGACCCGCATGAACGCTACGACCCTGCCCGACGACGAGACCGTCCACGGACGCAACATCGGCAGCCCCGCCTACCGGCGCTATGTGGTGCTGTCGCTGCTCGGGGTGTACACGCTGAACTTCATCGACCGGCAGCTGCTCGGCGTGATGGCGCAACCGATCATCGCGCAGTTCGACCTGACCGACACGCAATACGGTTTCCTCAACGGCCCGCCGTTCGCGCTCTTCTACGCCCTGATGGGCATCCCGCTGGCGATGGCGGCGGACCGCTTCAACCGGGTGCGCATCCTCGCGCTGTGCATCGCGCTCTGGTCGGTGATGACCGCGCTCTGCGGCCTCGCTACGGGGTTCGTGTTCCTGCTCATCGCGCGCATCGGCGTGGCCATCGGTGAGGCGGGATGCACACCGCCCGCCAATTCCATCATCGGCGATTACTTCCGCCCCGGCGATCGCGCCCGCGCGATCGGCACCTACACGATGGGCGTACCCATCGGCGGCGCGCTGGCGAGCTTCATCGGCGGCCCGGCGGCGCAGCTCTCCGATGAGCGCGTCCGCGGTCTGCTCGACATCTTCGGCTTGGGGAACCTGCCCGACATCCTGCAGTGGGGCGAGGGGTTCGGTTGGCGCTTCGTGTTCCTCGCGCTGGGCATCCCCGGGGTCCTGGTCGCGGTCATCGTGCTGCTGACCATGCGGGAGCCGCCGCGCGGCGCCAGCGATCCGCTCGGAGCACCCAAGCAGGACCGGGCCGGATTCGCCGAGACGCTGCGGCTGCTTCGCGGCAAGCGGAGTTTCTGGGTGATGTGCCTCGGGGCCGGCCTGACGGCGCTCGTCGGCTACGGTCACTTCGCCTTCCAAGCGCCCATGATGCAGCGTCTGCATGGCATGCCGCCCGGCGAGTTCGCGCTGCGCTTCGGAGGTCCACTGGCGTTGGCCGCCGCCGGCGGCACCTGGTTGGGCGGATATCTGAGCGATCGTCTGACGCCGAGGTCACCCGCCGTCATCGCCTGGTTGCCCGCAGCCGCGCTGCTGACCGCGGTACCGTTCTACATCATCGCCTTCCACATGCCGGGCGACCGTCTCGGCCTCACCTTCGCCGTCTGGTTGGTGGCCGCCGTCGTGCACTATTCCTATGCCAGCGCGCAGTTCACCATCAGCCAGTCGCTGGTGCCCTCGCGCTCCCGCGCCTCGACCATCGCCATCCTGCTGCTGATCATCGCCCTGGTGGGCAACGGCATCGGACCGCAGCTGGTCGGCCTGCTGAGCGATACCTTCATGCGGCATGCGATCGACGCCTCGGGTTTCGGCGCGATGCTGGATACGACCACCTGCCGCGCGCGCGATCTTTCAACGCTCGCACCGGAGCTGCGGGAGGTCTGCACCCGCGCGTACGGCGTCGGGCTGCAGCGCTCGATGACGGTCACGACGCTGATCTTCGTACCGGCCGCCCTCTGCTACTGGCTGTCGTCGCGTTGGTTGCAGCAGGACCGGCTCGCCGCTCAATCGAAGGACTGACGCAGCTCCATCAGCACCGCGTCCTCACCGTCGATGCGGATGAGACCGCGCCGCGGGAATTCGAGGTCGAGGATCACATAGATGGCGAGCGCCATGATGCCGGCGAAGGCCAGCTTGTGCAGCCAGTTCGGGTTGCGGCTGGAGCCGATGGAATAGCCGAACAGCATGGCACCGACCGCGCACAGCACGCCGAGCAGCAGATAGATGGCGAACGGCGGATGGTTGCGGGTCGCGGTGTTGCGCGTGGTCACGATGTCGAACATGGCGTTCAGCGAAGGCAGCAACACCTGCGCGGCGCCCGGCGATGCTTCGGGCTTGCGCACGCCCGCCACCGCGAGCTGCCAGATGTCACCCTGCAGCTTCTGCGTCTCGAGCAGCTTCGCGTTGGAGCCCGCGACATCGCGCACCTGCTCGTAGGCCGAGACCCGCAGGTCGGTGTACCGACGGAACAGGTCGCGCATCGCGGGCTGGTCGGCAGCGGGGAGCAGATCGATGCGCAGCCAGGCGGTGCCGATGTCGTTGGCCTCCTGCGTGATGAGGTGACGGCGGTCCTCGAAGCGCGAGGCCGCGCCGGAGAAGGTGAAGGCGATCAACAGCCCGAGCAGCGCGAAGATCGCGCCCTCCGCGGCGCCGAGCCCGTCGGCGAAGGTCTCTTTGTCGGTCTGATAGCGATGCCGCCCGATGCGACGGCCGACCTCGACGGCCAGCATCATGACCACGAAGAGGCCGACGGCCACCATCGACCCCATCTGCGCCAGGCTCATTTCGGTCGTGTCCATGGCGCCATCCTAACGGGACATCGTCCGGTGCTACCATCCGAAGCATGAAAATCGCAGCCCACGCGCCCGCGGCCGCGCTCGCCGCCACCCTGCTCGCCCTCGTCTGCCCGCTCGCCGCGCCGACGGCCCACGCCGCCGGCGTCGAGTCGCTCTCCAAAGCCGACAGCGTCGCCGGTCTCAAGGCGGCCCTGGGACAAGGCACCGACCGCGCGGTGTCGATGCTCGGCGCCACGGACGGATTCCTCGGCAACCCGAAGGTCCGCATCCCGCTGCCCGCCGGCCTCGCCAAGGGCGAGCGCATGTTCAAGATGCTGGGCCTCGATGCCCAGGCCAAGGAGCTCGTCACCTCGATGAACCGCGCGGCAGAGGCCGCCGTGCCCGAGGCCCGAACGCTGCTCGTCGACTCGGTCAAACAGATGAGCGTCGACGATGCGCGGCAGATCCTCACCGGCGGCGATGACGCCGCGACGCAGTACTTCAAGCGCACCTCCTACGACAAGCTCGCCGCCCGTTTCCTGCCCATCGTCAAGCAGACCACCGACCGGTCGGAGCTCTCGAAGCAGTACAACCAGTTCGCGGGGCAAGCGGCTCGTCTCGGTGCGATCGATTCGCGCGATGCGCGGGTCGAGGACTATGTCACCCGCAAGGCGCTCGACGGCCTGTTCGTGATGATCGCCGAGGAGGAGCGCGCCATCCGCAAGGATCCGCTCGGCCAGGCGAGCAAACTGCTGCAGAGCGTGTTCGGCGCCGTCAAGAAGTGACGCCTCGCCGCACATGACGACGCGCCGCCGCTTCCTCGGCACCGCGCTGGCGGGCGCCGGCGTCGCCGGATCGCTCTCCGCGCTCGGCCTGCCGCGGGCGGTTGCGAGGACCCGCGCACGCCCGGCACGCTTCTCGCGAGACCCTTTCACGCTCGGCGTGGCGTCGGGGTATCCGCGCGCCGACGGCATGGTGCTCTGGACCCGCCTCGCACCGGCGCCTTTCTCACCCGACGGCGGCGCAGGTCTCGACGACCTGGAACTGCGCTGGGAGATCGCCGAGGACGAGTCGTTCACGCGACGCCTGCGAAGCGGCAGCACGGTCGCCCTCGCCGACGAAGCCCACACCGTCCATCTCGAGGTCTCGGGACTGCGACCCGGCCGCGCGTATTTCTATCGGTTCCGCGCCGGCGACGCGCTGAGCCCCGTCGGGCGTACCTGGACCGCCGCAGCGCCCGGCGACATGGCGGACCGGCTGCGCATCGGCACGGCGAGCTGCCAGCATTACGAGCAAGGCTTCTACCACGCCTGGCGCGACATGGTGGCGCGCGGCGTCGACCTCGTGCTGCACCTCGGCGACTACATCTACGAGGGCGGCTCGGGGAATCCGGTGCGCAAGCATGACCCCGGCGAGTGCATGACGCTCGACGAGTACCGCCTGCGCTACGCCTGGTACCGCAGCGATCCGCATCTGCGCGCCGCGCACGCGGCCTGCCCGTGGCTCGTCACCTGGGACGACCACGAGGTCGACAACGACTACGCCGGCCTGCAATCGGAGAACCCGGGCGAACAGGACGGTTTCCCCGCGCGGCGGACGGCCGCGTATCGGGCCTACTGGGAACACATGCCGCTGCCGCGCGCGGCCAAGCCGCGCGGCGCCGACGCCGCGCTCTACGCGAGCATCCCGCTCGGATCGCTCGCGACGCTGCACATGCTCGACACCCGTCAGTACCGTAGCCCGCAGGCCTGCCCGAAACCGCCGCGCAAAGGCGGCACCCGGGTGTACACGGACGAGTGCGCCGAGTGGGACGATCCGCAGCGCTCGTTGCTCGGACCCGTACAGGAACGTTGGCTGGACGAACGCCTGCGCGCTTCGCGGGCGCGCTGGGACCTCATGGCCCAAGGCATGGTGTTCACGCTGGTGGACGAGGATCCCGGTCCGCGCGTGCTGCACTGGAACGACAGTTGGGCCGGTTACCCCGCCGCCCGTCGGAGACTCGTCGACTCGGTCGCGGGCAGCGGCGTGCGCAACCCGCTCATGCTGGGCGGCGACATCCACGCCTTCATCGCCGCCGACCAGCGCCGTCGCGCCTACGACACCACCTCGCCGATCGTGATGAGCGAACTCGTCACCACCTCGATCTCCTCCGGTCCGCCGCCGAAGCGGGTGATGGAGGCCTATCGGCGGGCGGGCAAGGATGTCGCGTTCGCCGATGGCGAACGCCGTGGGTATCTTTGGTTCGAGGTCACCCCGAAGCGCCTGGAGGCCAAGCTGCAGGGCTACGACTCGGTGCGGGAGGAGACCGGCCCTGCGGAGCGCACGCTCTACGCCTGCGGTCTCGAGGACGGCGACCGGGGTCTCAAGCCCGCCTGACGCCGCGCAGGAACTCCGTCACCACGCGGGTCCAAGCCTCGGGCTGCTCGTCGATGATGTCGTGGGTGCCGCCTTCGAGCTCGGCGTAGGCGAACTCCTCCGGGCGGAGCGCATGCGCACGGCGCGTGGAGTCGTAGAGGTCCTCGCCCGTGTTGGTGAAGAGCAGCGTCGGCGCAGCGATCCGCCGCAGCACCGACTCCATGTCCGCCGCGATCACCAAGGGGAACATGCGCCAGTTGCTGCCGCCTCGGTGCAGCCCCTCGACGGTGTAGCGGTGCATGAGCGCGAGGTCGGTCCAGCCCGGCGTCGCGCGCAGCCGGCTCTGCCACGCGACGAGCAGGTGCGAGCCATCGGGTTTCGGGTCCTTGGGACCGAAGTAGAACGTGGCGAAGTGCTTGCGTTCGGCCTCGCCGAGCAACGGGAAGCCGTTCAGCACCAGGCGGCCGAGACCCGGGGGTCGCGAGCCCGCGTGAACGGCCGCGAGCACGGCGCCGCTGTGATGACCCACCAGATGCGCGCGTGCCCACCCCATGGCCGACAGCGCCGCCGGGATGATGCCCGCGAAGTCCTCGAGCGTCGCACCGTCCGGCGGCTCGTCCGACATGCCGTAGCCCGGCAGGTCGAGCGCCACCGCATCGAACCCCTCGACCGCGAGCCGCGGCAGCACCGCATCGAACTGCGTCGATGACAGCGGTGACTGATGCAGCAGCAACAAGGGCTCTCCGCCTTCGCCCATCCGCCGGTAGTGGATCTGCCCGGCGGGACCGTCGATGTATCCGCGTCTCGGCCTGTTCATCCGCGCAGTCTACAATGCGTCGATGCAAGGCACCTCGACGCCACAGACCCCGCTCCGCAGCACGCCCATGCCGCGCGTCATCGTCGCCGCCTCCACCGGCACGGTGTTCGAGTTCTACGATTTCCTGCTCTACGGCAGTCTGGCGACCTTCTTCGGCGTGCTTTTCTTCCCGCCGGGCAACGCGACCGCCGCGCTGCTCGCGAGCCTCGCGACCTTCGGCGCGGGCTTCGCGGTGCGGCCGCTGGGCGCCGTCATCTTCGGCCGCCTCGGCGATCGCGTCGGTCGCAAGCGCACCTTCCTCATCACCATCGTGCTGATGGGTCTGTCGACGGCGCTGGTGGGCGTGCTGCCGACCTTCGAGCAGATCGGCTGGTGGGCACCCGCGCTGCTCGTCACGCTCCGGCTCGTACAGGGCCTCGCGCTCGGCGGCGAGTTCGGCGGCGCAGCGCTCTACATCGCCGAGCACTGCACCCCGCCCCGCCGGGGGTTCTTCACGAGCTTCATCCAGACGACCGGCTCGATCGGCCTGCTGCTGTCGCTCGGCGTGATCCTCGCCTGCAGGGCCGTGCTCGGCGAGGAGGCCTTCCGCGAGTGGGGCTGGCGCATCCCGTTCCTGTTGTCGGTGCTGCTGCTCGGCCTGTCGGTCTATGTGCGCCTGCAGATCGCCGAGTCGCCGCTGTTCGAGGAGATCAAGCGTCGTGGCGAACTCTCGCAGTCGCCCGTGCGCGAGAGCCTGCTGGCGCCGGCGAACCGTCCGCGCATGCTGGCGGCGCTGGTGGTCGCTGCGGCCATGGCCACGAGCTGGTACACGGCGCAGTTCTATTCGCTGGTGTTCCTGCAGACCGCGGTGTTGGTCGACGCCTCGACCGCCGCGACGGTGCTCGGCGTGGCGGTGCTCGCCGGACTCGTGCTGTTCCTCGCAGCCGGGGCGCTCTCGGACCGCTATGGACGGCGGCCGGTGATGCTGAGCGGCATGCTGCTGACCGCGCTCGCCGTGATGCCCGCGTACCGCGCGATGCTGGACCTCGGCAACCCGGCGCTCGCGGCGGCACAACGCGCAGCGCCCGTGACCGTATACGCCGCGCCGACCCGTTTCTCTCCGTTCGCGAGCGCATCGTCGCTCGACGATGCGACCCGTGTCCGCGATGCCTTGGCCAAGCGCGGCATCTCGTATTCGAACGCGCCGCTCTCGGAGGCACCCGGCGCGGTAGGCGCGACCGTGGTCGTCGCCGTCGCCGGTCAGACGCTCGTCGGCTTCGACAAAGCCGCCCTCGCCGACGCGCTTGATGCCGCGGGCTATCCGAGCGCCTCAGCCGTGGTGCCGCTGGATCGCCTCGCCGACTTCGACGGACGACACCTCGCACTGGTGGGCTGCCTGCTGGCGATGATCCTCGGCGCTGCGCTCACCTGCGGTCCCGGAGCAGGATGGCTCGCGGAACTCTTCCCCACACGCATCCGATACACCTCGCTGTCGGTGCCCTACCACCTCACAAGCGCTTGGTTCGGCGGCTTCATGCCGCTCACGGCCGCTTGGCTGGTGGCGCGCTCGGGAGATGTGCTCGCCGGGCTGTGGTACCCGGTGGTGGTGATGAGCGTGATGTTCGTCTTGGCGCTGCGCTGGATGCCGGAGACGCGGGGCAGCGAGCTTTAGATCAAAAGGCCCGCCGAGGCGGGACCTTCCACAAAACAAAAGGCCCGCCGAGGCGGGACCTTCCACAAAACAAAAGGCCCGCCGAGGCGGGCCTTTCGTTGCGTCACGACAGGGTCGTGCAGCGCGGGGGTCGCTTACCAGCGACCGCCGCCGCCGCCACCACCACCGCCGCCGTAGCCGCCGCCGCCACCGCCGCTGCCGCCACGGTAGCCACCGCCACCGCCGCCACCGCCGCGATAACCACCGCCGCCACCGCCGCTACCGCCGCGGAAGCCGCCGCCGCCGCCACCGCCACCGGTGCGCGGACGATCCTGCGCCTCGTTGACACGCAGCGGACGACCGCCCATCGAGTAGCCGTTCAGGGCCTGGATCGCGCGCGCGGCGTCTTCCTGGCCCATCTCGACGAAGCCGAAGCCACGCGGACGACCGGTATCACGATCGACCGGCAAGGTCACGGAAGTCACTTCGCCATGCTGGGAGAACAAGGTACGCACAGACGCCTCGTCCGCCGAGAACGGCAGGTTACCTACATAGATTTTCGCCATCTCTGGAAACACTCTCACAAAAATAAACAACACACCGGCTGCGGCGAAAGCCACCGAAGCCACCTGATCGATGTCGATTCGGGGATGCAGAACCGGCGCTCAAGCGCCCAGAGATGCAGTCAGAAAGGCAACGATCTCCCCGGAGTCTACCACAAGCCTCCGGTATAGTCCCCGCCCGATGGTCAACCCTTCCCCCGCCCCCCCCGCCGGCACCCCTGCACCCCCCGCATCGGAGCGGCTGCGCGGATGGGCGCCAGGGCTGGCGCTGGGCGCCGCTGTCGCGGCGGCCGGGTTCGCTCTCAAATGGAGCGGCCTACCCGGGGTTTCGACCCTGTCCCCGCTGATGCTCGCCATCCTGGTCGGGATGGCGGTCCGGAACACCGTCGGGCGGCCGGAGGCGGCCCGGCCGGGCCTGGCCTTCGCGCTGCGCGCGCCGCTGCGGCTCGGCATCGTGCTGCTGGGGCTGCAGGTGACGCTCGCCGAGATCCTGGGCATCGGGGTCGCTGGGCTCGCGCTGCTGGCCTTCGCGCTCGTCAGCACCTTCCTGTTCACCGTCTGGCTGGGCGAGCGGTTGGGCGTGGCGCCGGGCCTCACGCAGCTCATCGCGGCGGGCACCGGGATCTGCGGAGCCTCGGCCATCGTCGCCACCAACACCGTCGTCCGCGACAGCGACGAGAGCGTCGCGTATGCGCTCGCCACCGTCACGCTGTTCGGCACCATCGCCATGTTCGCCTATCCGGCGCTCGGCGGCTGGTTGCCGCTGTCCGACCGCGGCTACGGTCTATGGACCGGCGCCTCGGTGCACGAAGTCGCGCAGGTGGTCGCCGCCGGCTTCGCGCGCGGGCAGGAGACCGGCGAGTTCTCGACCGTCGCCAAGCTAGCGCGGGTGTTGATGCTCGCGCCGTTGGTGCTGCTGCTCGGCGCGTGGATGACGCGGCGCAGCAGAGGCACCGCCGGCGAGGCGCGCCCACCCATGCCGTGGTTCGTGTTCGGGTTCCTCGGGATGGTGCTGCTCGCGGGCACCGGGTGGATCCCGGATGCGCTCCGTGCCCAGGCCAACCTGGCCACGCAGATGCTGCTCGCGTTGGCGCTGGCCGCGGTCGGGCTCGAGACCGACATCCGCCGCCTCGTGGCGCAGGGCTGGCGTCCGATGGCGCTGGGCGCGCTCGCGACCCTGTGGATCGCGGCGAGCACCTTGGCTCTCACCCTGCTTTGGGACCGCTGACCGCCGCTGCAGCCTCCGTCTCGGATGAGGTGAGCAGACGACGGAAGCGGGGGCCGAACCAGCGCTCGACGTCATCCACGAGGGTGAACACCGCCGGCACGATGAGCAGCGTCAGCACCGTCGAGGTGAGGAGCCCACCGATCACCGCGACGCCCATCGGCACGCGGAACTCCTCGATGCTGATGGCGACCGGCACCATGCCCGCGACCATCGCCACCGTGGTCATGATGATGGGCCGCGCTCGCTTGTGGCCGGCCTCGATCAGCGCCTCGACGCGATCCTTGCCGGCCTGGATCTCCTCGATCGCGAAATCGACCAGCAGGATCGAGTTCTTGCCGACGATGCCCATCAGCATCAGGAAACCGATGACCGCCGGCATCGAGAACGACTTCCCGACGAGCATCAACGCGATCACAGCGCCGCCGACCGAGAGCGGCAGCGCCGCGAGGATGGTGATGGGCTGGAACACGCGCTGGAACAGCAGCACCAGCACGGCGAACACCATCAGCACCCCGGCCGCGATGGCGAGCAGGAAGTTGCTGAAGAGCTCGGTCATGAACTCCGCCTGCCCCACCTCGACCAGCCGCACACCGTCCGGCAGGTCGCGCAGTTCAGGAAGAGCTTTGACCTTGGCGAGCGCCGGCCCGAGCTCGACGCCGTTGAGCTCGGCGTCGATGACGACGCGGCGGCTCTGGTTGTAGCGCCGGATGGTGGAAGGACCGCGACCGAACGACATCTCCGCGACCGCCTTGAGCGGCACCGTGCCACCCGTCGCGGTGCGCACCGGCAGGTTCTCGATGGTCGCCATGTCCGAGCGGGAGCTCTCGAGCAGGCTCACGCGGATGGGGACCTGGCGGTCGGCGAGCGAGAACTTCGCCGCGTTCTGCGGCAGGTCGCCTAGGGTCGCGATGCGTATCGCCTGGCTGATCGCCGCCACCGAGACGCCGTACTCGGCGGCCTGGTCGAGACGCGGACGCACCAACAGCTCAGGACGCTCGAGATCGCCGTTGATGCGCGGGTCACGCAGTCCGGGGATCGTGCGCATCGCCTCGACCGCGCGCCGGGCCGCATCCTCGAGCCGCGCCGGATCGTCACCCGTCAGATACAGGGTGATCGGTCTGCCGCCGCCGCCGACATCCTCGCCCTGGAAGCTCACGCGCGCATCGGGCACCGCGGCGAACAGCGGTCGGACCCGGTTCTCGAAGGTCTTCTGGTCGGCCTTGCGCTCGGACCGCGGCACCAGCGACACATACAGCGTGGCGTTGCGCACATCGCCCCCGCCCACGGACTCGATGATGTCGGTGACCTCGGGCTGCGCGGCGAGGATGTCACGCACCTGCGCCGAGACGCGCGCGGTGTCCTCCAGGCGCACGCCCGGCGGCAGCTCGACGGCGACGATGGCCGAGGCGAAGTCGGAGCGCGGGTAGAAGGACTTCGGCACCACCACCATCAGCGCGATGGATGCGAGGAAGAAAGCCGTCCCCGCCAGCAAGGTGGCCCGGCGATGCTCCAAGGACCAGCGCAAAGCCTCGAGATAGCTCGACATCAGCGGCCCGTCCGCCGAGCGGATCTGCTCATGCGGCTTAAGGGTGTAGGCCGCCACCAGCGGCGTGATCAGCCGCGCCACCAACAGCGAGAAGAACACGGCTGCGGCTACGGTCAACCCGAACTGCTTGAAGTACTGCCCGGTGATGCCGCCCATGAAGCTCACCGGCAGGAACACCGCGATGATGGTCGCCGAGGTCGCGACCACCGCGAGCCCGATCTCGTCGGCGGCGTCGATCGCCGCCTGCCAGCCGGATTTTCCCATGCGCATGTGGCGCACGATGTTCTCGATCTCGACGATCGCATCGTCGACGAGCACGCCGGCGACCAGCGACAGGCCCAGCATGCTGATGGAGTTCAGCGTGAAGTCCATCCAGTACATGAACGCGAAGGTCGGGATCGCGGACAACGGGATGGCGAGCGCCGAGATGGCCGTGGCGCGCCAATCGCGCAGGAACACGAACACCACCAGCACCGCCAACACCGAGCCTTCGATCATCGCGGTCAGCGCCGAGCGGTAGGTCCGCCGCGTGTTCTCGACCGTGGTGAACACCCGCGTGATCGCGATGTCGGGGTTCTCCTTCAGGATCTTGGCGACCTCCGCCTCGACGCGGTCCGCTGTGGACACATCCGAAGCGCCCCGCGACTTCGACACCCCGAAGGTGACGGCGGCACGGCCGTTCAGCCGCTCGATGGAGCGGCGCTCGGCCACGGCATCACGGACCTCGGCGAGGTCGGACAGACGCACGACGGCGCCGCCGGCGACGCGGATCTGGGTCTGCCCGAGCCGCAACGCCGTCGCCGCCGTGCCGAGCACGCGGATGGACTGCTCGCCGCCGCCCACTTGGGCGCGGCCGCCCGGCGCGTTGAGGTTGACGAGCCGCAGCTGCTGGTTGACCTCGGCAGCGGTCACGCCGAGCGCCTGCATCCGCGCAGGGTCGAGCTCGACACGGATCTCGCGGTCCTCGCCGCCGCCCCGTGACACCTGCGCGACGCCCGAGATCGACAGCAGGCGCTTGGAGATGTCGTTGTCGACGAACCAGCTCAACTGCTCGGGGCTGCGATCGGTCGTCGACACCGCGTAATACGCGATGGCCCCGCCCTCGATATCGACCCGGTTGACCTGGGGTTCGTTGATGCCCTCCGGCAGATCGCCGCGCACCTTGCTGACCGCATCGCGCACATCGTTGAGCGCGCGGTCGAGCGGCGTGCCGATCTCGAACTCCACCGAGGTGAACGAACCGCCCTCGCTGGCACGGGAACTGATGTTGCGCACGCCGCTCACGCTGCGCACGGCGCCCTCGACCTTCTGCGTCACCTGCGACTCGATCTCGGCCGGCGCCGCACCGGGTTGCGAGACCTGCACGATGATCAGCGGGAAGCTGATGTCGGGATTGAGGTTGATGGGCAACCGGATGAAGCTCACCACCCCGAGGAAGGTGAGCACGAAGAACAGCACCAACGGCATCGTCGGATGCCGGATCGCCCAGGCCGAAAGGTTGTTCATTTCGCGACCCGGACGGGCTCTCCGGCGCGCAGATAGGGACCCGCGACCGCGACCACGCGCTCGCCACCCGCAAGACCGCCGACGATGACGACGCCCTCTTCCCTTGCGGCACCCACGGTCACCTTGCGCCGCTCCACCTTGTCGCCGGCGCCGACCATGAACACGAACTCGCCAGCGGCGTCGCTCAGCACCGCGGTCTGCGGCAGCACCGGCGCCCGCTGGGTGCCCGCGTCCACTTCACCACGCGCGAAAGCGCCCGGACGCAGATCGGGGTGCGGCGTGAGATCGATGCGGACGCTGCCGAGCCGGCTCTGCGGATCGATGACCGCGCCGATCAGTCGCAGCTTGCCGACGAACGGATCCGCGACCCCCGTGACGCGTACGCGTGCGGTCTGCCCGACGGCGAGCCGGGGCAGATCGCGCTCGGCGACGTTGCCGCGCATCTCCACAGCCCCTGCACGACCGAGCCGGAACAGCGGCGCTCCGCCGGGACCCGCGAGCTGACCGACCTCAGCGCTGCGCGTCAGCACGATGCCGTCGAAGGGCGCTCGCACCTCGGTGCGGCGCAAGCGGGCGCGCGCTTCGGTGAGCTGCGCCGTCACCACCTTCACCTTTGAAACCGCAGCGGTCGCAGCCGCGCCGCGCCGCTCGATCTCCTGCACCGACAAGGCGCCCGATGCCGCGACGGCTTGGGCGCGGCGGAAATCGGCCTCGGCCACCGCCGCGTTGGCGCGGGATTCCTCGAGCGAGGCCTCGAGGCTCGCCACCTGCGGCGCGATGAGCGAGGTATCGAGCCTCGCCAGCACCATGCCCGCCTTCACCCGGTCGCCGACCTCGGCGTGCAATGCGGACACCCGTCCGCCCTCACCCTCGGCGCTGATGGCGGCCTCGTCGCGCGCAGCGATGGTGCCGTTGAAGCTGACCACCTCCGGCACATCGATGGGACGGATCTCGACCACGCGCACCAACGGCACCGGCGGCGGCGTGGTGTCCGGGCGTGCGCCGAGACGGACCCGGAGCAACCCGATCAGCGCGAGCAACAGGATGACACCCAGAGTCCAGAGGATGATGCGGGGGATTTTCGAGAAGATCAGCGTCGGCATAGGTGTTGTATTCGACTATAACACCACAGAATCGTCAAGTGCCGATGTGACGCCCTCGCCGGCTAGCGGTCGCCCGCGATGTGCACGCGCACTATGCTTCGCGGCATGCGCATCGCGAAGCCCATCCTGCTCGTCAGCACTCCGATCGGCGTCGCATGGGGGCTCTATGAAGCGTGGCGCGTCGGTTGGTGGCTGGCCGCGTTGATGATGGCGATGTTGACGGTGCTGGGTTCGTTCTCAGCCCTGACGGTCCGACGCATCCTCGCGGAGCGACGCGCTGCCGCGGACGACCCGGGCGACTGAACCACACCGCTGCATCGGCACGATCATGAGGTCGCAGCCGTCGACGCCGAGCAGCGTCTCGGTGACCGAGCGGTCGTTGCGCATCCAGGCTGGATGGCGCGCAGTTCCGGAGGCTTGGGCGATGACCAGCAGATCGACCTCACCGGCCTGCAGTGCGGCGGGCAGCGTCTCGCGCGGATCGCCCTCGAGGATCATGAGTTCTTGCTCCGCGAGGCCCAAGCCCGCCGCGGAAGCCCGCTCATCGATCCGCGCCGGATCGACATCGCCCGAACGGAAGCGGCTGTAGACCGATCTGTAGGAACCGGCACAGTCCCTTGCGAGCCCCTTCGCGATTGCGACCGCGCGGCGGCCCGCCGCCGCATCCCCGCTCACCAGATCCAGCGCGACCCAGATGCAGGGTGCCGGCCGCCAAGGCCGCGGCTGGGTGAGCAGCAGCGGGACTCGACAGGCCTTCACCAGCGCCAAGTCCGCCGCCAGTCCATCGGCCAGGTTCTTGACCACGAGATCGTGCCGCCCCTCGCGTACACGCTCCGCCACACCGTCGGCGAAGGTCGCCGCGCACGTCGCACGGGTGCTGAGCCTGAGGTCCGATGCGGCGATCGACCCGCGGAGCGCCGCGAGATATCGGTGGCTCGCCGCCAGACAGGCAGCGAGCTCGGCCCGCACCGCAGCATCCGCCGGCTCACGGGCCACGGCCCAGGCATGGTCGGCGTCGCAGGCGAAGAGCTCGATGTCGGCATCGAGGTAGCGCGCGACGATCGACGCCTTGCGCAGCGCGACCTGCGCCTCGCTGGACCGATCGGCGCACAGCAGGATCGAATGGAAAGTGTCGGACCGCTCGGGCATCCCGTGCTGGTCCCCGTTCCTTGGGCGTTCCATGGGTCCGCGCACGGTCGCACCGGATGCGCCTCATCGCTATTGCGGCATGTACCTACCGGAAGCGCCTCGATGCGAGCGTGTTAGCATCCCCCTCCCGGCCATCGCCGCGAGGTCTCGCGATCTTGGACGACCGCACCGCCGCCGCCCCCATCACGGGCCAGCACGAGCTCCAGACCCTGCTCGATGCCACGGTCGACGCGGTCATCATCATCGACGCGCGCGGCAGCATCGAAAGCTTCAACCGCGCCGGTGAGCGGCTGTTCGGCTACTCGGCGGGAGAGGTCCTGGGGCGCAATGTCAGCGTCCTCATGACCAGCGTCGACCGGGATTCCCACGATGGTTACATGGCGCGCTACATGCGGTCCGGTGTGCCGCACATCATCGGCATCGGTCGTGAGGTCGACGCGCGCCGCAAGGACGGTTCCGTGTTCCCGGTGTTCCTGTCGGTCGGGCGGATCCATGGTTCGGAGCCGCCGCGCTTCGTCGGCCTCCTCCACGACATCACGCTGCGACGCGAAGCGATGGCCGCGATCCGGCGCGAGCGTGACCGCGCGAACATGTACCTCGAGATGGCGCAGGTGATCCTGCTCGCGCTGTCGTCCGATCATCGCGTGCAGCTCATCAACCGCAAGGGCTGTGACACCCTCGCGCACCGGGAGCTCGACCTGCTGGGACGCGACTGGCTCGAGGTGGCCGTGCCTGCCGATCAGCGTGGCGTCGTACTCCGGGAGTTCGATGCCCTCGCTTCCAGGCAGGAGCACCAGGAACGGTATTTCGAGCACGAAGTGCTGGTATCCGAGGGTGCCCGTCGACTCATCGCCTGGCGCGCCATCGCCATGCGCAACGCCGAAGGCCGCCTCACGGGGTACTTCGCCTCGGGCGAGGACATCACGGATGCGCGGCGCGCCGCCGAGGAGTCGCAGTCCGCGCAACTGCGCATGACCCAGGTATCACGGCTCGCGACGATGGGTGAGATGGCAGCGGGCATCGCGCACGAGCTCAACCAACCGCTCGCCGCCATCGCCAACTACGCCAACGCGGCGCTGCGTTTCACGGCCCTGCAGGACCTGTCCCGCATCGACCCGGACGGCGATGTGCGCCTCGCATTGCAGCAGATCGACCAGCAGGCGCAGCGGGCCGGCGAGATCATCCGCCGTCTGCGCGCCCTGGTGCAGAACCGCGAGACCCGCCTCGAGCCGTCCGCCGTCAACCCGTTGGTCACCGAGGTGCTCGGCTTCGTCCGCGGCGACGCGAGGTTGAACGAGGTGGAGCTCGTGCAGGACCTCGCGGAGGCGCTGCCGACCGCCATGGTCGACCGCATCCAGGTGCAGCAGATCCTGCTCAACCTGCTGCGCAACGCCATAGAGTCGGTGGTGGAAGCGCGGACCGCGGGTCGCGAGGTCCGCATCAGCACCCGGCACGACGGATCGGGCACCCTCACCATCGAGGTCGTCGACAACGGCAGCGGTGTCCCAGCGGAGCTCGTATCGAGGATCTTCGACCCCTTCTGCACGACCAAGGAATCCGGTACCGGCCTCGGCCTCGCCATCAGCCGGACCATCGCCGAAGCCCACCATGGCCGACTCTCGTATGCGTCCGCCGAGGGCGGCGGCGCGCGCTTCATCCTGCAACTGCCCTGCCGCGAGACAAACGCATGAACCCGAAACCCGCCTCCGTGTTCGTGGTGGACGACGACGATGCCGTCCGCAACTCCCTGCGCCTGCTGCTCAAATCGGTCGGCCTGCCGACCGTGGCGTTCGCCTCCGCACGCGAGTACCTCGATTCCTGGCATCCCGCCCAGCCCGGCTGTCTGGTGCTCGATGTCCGCATGCCCGGGATGAGCGGTCTCGAACTGCAGGAGGAGCTGAACCGGCGCGGCGCCATCATCCCGGTCATCTTCATCAGCGGCCACGGCGACATCCCGATGGCCGTCGAGGCGATCCAGCACGGCGCCTTCGACTTCCTGCAGAAGCCGTTCCGGGACCAGGATCTCATCGACCGCGTGCAACGCGCGCTCGCCGCCGACAACGCCAACCGTCAGTCGCTCGCGCAACGGGATGTGCTCCGCCAACGCTACGGGTCGCTGACGCCGCGTGAACAGGAGGTTTTGGTCCTCGTCACCAAGGGCAAGGCCAACAAGGTCATGGCGGGCGATCTCGACATCAGTCAGCGCACCGTCGAGATCCACCGCGCAAGGGTCATGGAGAAGATGGGCGCGCAATCCCTTGCGCAGCTGGTGCGCATGGCGATGGACCTCGATCTGCCCGACGCGCGCTGAGCGTCGGCGGACGGGCCGCCGTCAGGGCGGCGGTGGCAGGCGTGAAAGGTGGTCCGCGATGGCCGCGACGCCTGTACCGCCGAGCTCCTTCGCGAGCGAGGTGTGGCGACGCGCCTGGGCGGCGGTGATGCCGCCCTCCGTCATCTTGCGCACGATGTAGCCCGCATGCTGACCCGCGAGCGCGCGGCGCGGCGGCATCTCGCTCGCCTCGCCCCCGCGACCGTGGCAGGACGCACAGCGGCTGCGGAACAGCGCCGCGCCCCGCGTGAGATCGCTTCCATCGCCCGTGCCCACCGGTGAAGTGCGGCGCAGATCCGCGATATGGTCGGCGACCGCGGCGACCTCCGCCGCGTCGGCGAGGTGCTGCGGGTCCGAAAAATGCCTCATCCGCAGGTCCTGCCGACGCGAGGACCGGAAATCCTCGAGCGCGGCGATCAGCGCCTTGGCCGGTTGGCCGCCGATGGCCGGTACCGAACCGTCCGCCACACCGCCGCCATCCCTGCCGTGGCATGCGCCGCAATCGAGGTAAAGACGCGCGCCGGCAGGCAGAGCCTCCTGCTGCGCCGCGCCGACACCGCCGACGCACAGCACGAGCGCGAGCATGGCGAACGCCTTGCGGGGAAGCAGCGACGGGATCCTCGTCATGTCCGACCTCCGGCAAAGTCCAGTCGGCGCATATGACCGCCCGGCACCCCAAGACGCAACTGCGGTTTCTACCTAGCCGCTGCGTCATCTACCTATTCAACGAGGAAAGCACCCACGGGAACATTGCGCCGCCCGTAAAGAGGCACTTCTCGACAATTCGCCCGGGGGTCCGATGGACAAAGTTTCCTACAACGACAAGGTCGTCAGGCAGTTCGCGCTGATGACGGTGGTCTGGGGAGTGGTCGGCATGCTGGTCGGCGTCGTCATCGCCGCGCAGCTGCTGTTCCCTGCCCTCAATTTCGACCTGCCTTGGCTGACCTTCAGCCGTCTGCGGCCGCTGCATACCAACGCCGTCATCTTCGCCTTCGGCGGTTGCGCCATCTTCGCCACCTCGTACTACATCGTGCAGCGCACCTGCCATGTCCGGCTGTTCTCGGACCGGCTCGCCGCGTTCACCTTCTGGGGCTGGCAGCTGGTGATCGTCCTCGCCGCCGTCTCGCTACCGCTCGGCCTCACCTCCGGCAAGGAGTACGCCGAGCTCGAGTGGCCCATCGACATCCTGATCGCGCTCGTCTGGGTCTCCTATGCGGTCGTGTTCCTCGGCACGCTCGCCAAGCGCCGCGTCGAGCATATCTATGTGGCCAACTGGTTCTTCGCCGCGTTCATCATCACCGTCGCGGTGCTGCACATCGTCAACAGCGCAGCGATGCCCGTGACGCTCACCAAGAGCTACTCGGCCTACGCCGGTGTCGTCGATGCGATGGTGCAGTGGTGGTACGGCCACAACGCGGTGGGCTTCTTCCTGACCGCGGCCTTCCTCGGGATGATGTATTACTTCGTGCCGAAGCAGGCCGGGCGGCCGATCTACTCCTACCGCCTGTCCATCGTCCACTTCTGGTCGCTGATCTCGATCTACATGTGGGCGGGACCGCACCACCTGCACTACACCACCCTGCCCGACTGGGCGCAGACCCTCGGCATGGTCTTCTCGCTGATGCTGCTCGCGCCCTCCTGGGGCGGCATGATCAACGGCATCATGACCCTCTCGGGCGCGTGGCACAAACTGCGCGACGACCCGATCCTCAAGTTCCTGATCGTCTCGCTGTCCTTCTACGGCATGTCCACCTTCGAAGGTCCGATGATGTCGATCAAGACCGTCAACGCGCTGTCGCACTACACCGACTGGACGATCGGCCATGTGCACTCCGGCGCGCTCGGCTGGGTCGCGATGATCACGGTCGGTTCGCTCTACATGCTCATCCCGCGGCTCTACGGCCGCAAGGAGATGTGGAGCACACGCCTCATCGATGTGCACTTCTGGACGACGACCATCGGCATCGTGCTCTATACGGTGTCGATGTGGATCGCGGGCGTGATGCAGGGCCTGATGTGGCGGGCCACGAACGCCGACGGCACGCTCACCTACACCTTCGTGGAGGCCCTCAAGGCCACCTACCCGTACTACGCCATCCGCTTGGTCGGCGGTCTGCTGGTGTTCGGCGGCATGCTGCTGATGGTCTACAACGTCGTGAAGACGATCGGTCAGGGCAGGCCCACCGCGGTGCCTGTGCCCGATGCCGGCCCCGCGACCCACGCGCCGCAGCCGGCCTGAGGACCGCACCATGAAGCACGAGATAGTCGAGAAGAACGTCGGCCTGCTCGGGGTGTTGATCGCGATCGTGATCAGCATCGGCGGACTGGTCGAGATCGTCCCGCTCACGCTGTCCAAGGAGGTGACGCAGCCGGCACCGGGCGTCACGCCTTACGGCGCGCTGCAGCTCGAGGGCCGCGACATCTATCTGCGCGAGGGCTGCTATGTCTGCCACTCGCAGATGATCCGCCCGCTGCGCGGCGAGACGGAGCGTTACGGCCACTATTCGCTCGCCGGCGAGTCGGTCTACGACCATCCGTTCCAGTTCGGCTCGAAGCGCACCGGACCCGACCTCGCGCGCGTGGGGGGCAAGTACAGCGACGAGTGGCAGCGGCTGCACCTCATCAACCCGCGCGACCTCGTGCCCGAGTCGAACATGCCCGGCTTCCCGTGGCTGGTCGACCGCAAGCTCGACGCCACGCTCACGCCCAAGAAGATGCAGGCCCTGCGCAAGCTGGGCGTGCCCTACACCGACGCCGAGATCGCCGAGGCGGGCGCCACGGTCGCAGGCAAGACCGAGATGGACGCGTTGGTCGCCTATCTCCAGGGCCTCGGCACCGCTTCGCAGGGATGGAAGTGACCATGGACGAGAGCACCCTCGGCACCCTACGCGGGATCGCCACCCTCGCCGCGATGTTGGGCTTCATCGCCGTCTGCGCCTGGGCTTGGAGCCGCCGCCGCCGCGAGCGCTTCGATGACGCGGCACGCCTGCCGCTCGAGGAGGACAAGTGATGAGTCCTGCGGTATCCATCTTCATCATCGTCCTGACCGTGCTCAACACCGTAGCGGCCGTCTGGCTGCTGGTGTGGATGCGCAAGCGTCGCGGCGAGGCCGAGCGCACCAGCGACACCACCGGGCATGTCTGGGACGGCGATCTGCGCGAGTACAACAACCCGCTGCCCCGTTGGTGGCTGTGGCTGTTCGTGCTCAGCGTGGTGTTCGCGGTCGTCTATGTCGCGCTGTATCCGGGGCTCGGCAACATGCGCGGCGTCCTCGGCTGGAGCCAGGTGAAGGAATGGCAGCAGATGCAGGCGCAGCAGGAGCGGCAGGCGCAGACGATCCTCGCCCGGTTCGCCGATCGTGACCCGCTGGAACTCGCCGCCGAGCCCGCGGCGGTGGCCATCGGTCGCAACCTGTTCGCCAACAACTGCGCGGCCTGCCACGGCTCGGACGGCCGCGGCTCGACGGGCTTCCCGAACCTCACGGATGCCGACTGGCTGTGGGGCGGCGACGCCGAAACGGTCCGCACCTCGATCGCGCAGGGACGCATGGGGATCATGGCGCCGTGGCAGGAGGTTTTGGGCGATCAGGGCGTCGGCGATGTCTCCGCCTATGTGATGACGCTGTCGGGTCGCAAGGCGAGCGCGGGCGATGCGGCCGTGGGCGCCGCGCAGTACGCGACCTACTGCGTCGCCTGCCATGGCCCCGATGGTCGCGGCAACATGGCCGTCGGCGCGCCCGACCTCACCGATGGCATCTGGTTGCACGGCGGCTCAGAGGCGCGCATCCGCGAGACCATCGCGCTCGGCCGCCAGAACAACATGCCGGCCCAGGAATCGCGCCTCGGTGACACCCGGATCCGCCTGCTCGCGGCGTATGTCCTCAGTCTGGGTGAGGGACCCCGTGTCGCAGCCGCCCGTCAGCCCTGAGCAGACCCCGTCCGGCATACCGGATGTGGTCGACGCGCCGGCTGGCGTTGGGCTGGTCGGTCGCGCGTGGCTGACCGCGATCTGGTGCTCATTCCTTTCCGCCAGCCTCGCGACCGTGCTGTTCTTCGCATTAGTCGACCCTTCGCCGGTCGTCGCCCTGCTGCAACCGACCGGCGCGGCACCTGGGCGCACCGCGCTCTACAGCATCGGGTTCTTCTTCTTCTGGGCCTTCTGCGCGCTCGCGGCCGCCCTCACCGCCTGGCTGCTGCGCCCGCCTCCGCCATGAGCGTGTCGCGATGAGCGAGGCCGACTCCTACTACGCGCCGCACCAGAAGATCTACCCGCGCGACGTCACCGGGCGGTTCTCGCGGCTGCGGGTGACGGCGGCGTGGATTTTGCTCGGGCTGTTCTATGTCCTGCCGTGGCTACGCTGGAACGGCCGTCAGGCGATCCTCTTCGACCTGCCCGCGCGCCAGTTCCACATCTTCGGGCTGACGCTCTGGCCGCAGGACTTCATCTTCCTGGCGTGGCTGCTGGTGATCGCCGCGCTGAGTCTGTTCTTCTTCACCGCCATCGCCGGACGACTCTGGTGCGGATACGCCTGTCCGCAGACCGTGTGGACCGAGGTGTTCCTCTGGCTCGAGCGCGTGTCCGAGGGCGACCGGCCACGCCGCATGAAGCTCGATGCAGGGCCGTGGACCCGCGAGAAGCTGCTGCGCAAGAGCGCCAAGCAGGCGCTCTGGATCGCGTTCGCGCTCTGGACCGGCTTCACCTTCGTCGGCTTCTTCACGCCGATCACGGACCTCGCCGCGCGGACGCTCTCGCTCACGCTCGGCCCTTGGGAGACCTTCTGGCTGCTGTTCTACGGTTTCGCCACCTATGGCAACGCCGGCTTCCTGCGCGAACAGGTCTGCAAGTACATGTGCCCCTATGCGCGCTTCCAGAGCGCGATGTTCGACCGCGACACCCTCGTCATCAGCTACGACGCGCAGCGTGGCGATCCGCGCGGCGGTCGGCGTCGAGGCATCGATCCGCGCAGCGCCGGCCTCGGCGACTGCACCGACTGCACGCTCTGCGTGCAGGTCTGCCCCACCGGCATCGACATCCGCGAGGGGCTGCAATACGAATGCATCGCCTGCGCGGCCTGCATCGACGCCTGCGACTCGGTGATGGACCGCATGGGCTACGCGCGCGGCCTCGTGCGCTACGACACCCAGAACGCGCTGCAGCACCGCGGCAAGCGGGTGCTGCGACCGCGTGTCATCGTCTACGGCGTTCTGCTCGCCCTCCTTTGCGCAGGCTTCGTCGCCGCTCTGACGATGCGCAAGCCGATCGGTCTCGATGCGCTGCACGACCGCAATACGCTCTATCGCCGCCTCGACTCCGGCGGGATCGAGAACGTCTACCTGCTCAAGATCATGAACAAAGGCGGCAGCATGCGGGACTTCCGGATCTCGCTCGATGTCGACGAGATGGACGAAGGCGACCACGAAAGCCGTCGATATCGGCTCGACCCCGCGGATCCGGTGTTCACCGTCGCCCCGGGCGAGGTCTTCAACGCCGCGGTCCGCGTCCGTAGAGACGGCTGGACCGATGAGGGGACGACGACCGGACTGCATTTCGTCGCGACCGCCGTCGATGATCCGACCTCACAAGCGCGCGCCGAAGCGCGGTTCTTCGCACCCAAGGAGTGACCGATGGACGCCACCGCACCCGCCGATCCGCTGCACACCCGATCCCGCGCCAACCCCGCGTTGTGGGCGATGATCGGCATCCCCGCAGCCACGGTGGTGGCGAGCGCCATCACCCTGATGATGGCGTACGGCGGCGCGGAACCGGAGCTCCCCGCCCGCTACGCTTGGGAGGGCGCCGCACTCGACCAGGACATCGCGCGCGCCGCGCGGGCCCGTGAGCTCGGCTTGGGTGCCGAATTAGGGTTGGTCGAGGGTGACCGGATCGTCCTGCAGCTCACACGCGCCGCAGCCCCGGGCGAGAGCGCACCGCAGAGCCTGACGCTGCACCTCACGCACACCACACGCCCCGCGTCCGACCGTAGCATCACGCTCACCCGGTCAGCGGGCAGCGACCGCTACGAAGGCCGCGTGGGCCGCGCTCTGCCCGCTGCGCGCTGGCTCGTCCAGCTCGACGATGACCGCGGCGAGTGGCGGTTGCGCGGCCGCCTCGAGACGCCGGGCGGCATGGCGCGCCTCGGATATCACCCGATGACACCGTGACGACGCTCGCCGGCAGACCACTGCTCGATGCGCACTGGGCCAGCGAGTCCGGTGGCGAGGGGCATGTCGTCTTCACCGCCGAAGGCATCCGCTGCGCCAACTGCGCACGCAGCATCCGGCGCGCGCTCGACGCCCTGCCCGGCGTCCGCCGCGTCGACATCAATGTCGTGGATGGCCGGGTCTCCGTCGTGTGGGACAGCGGACGCACCAGCTTGGGCGCGATCCTCGGCAGCGTGTCGCAGGCAGGTTTCCGACCTGTGCCTCTGGTCGGTGTCGCGGCGGCGGCGGCGCAGCGTGAGGAGCGACGCGCCGCCCTCAAGCGGATCGGCCTCGCCGGCATCGGGGCGATGCAGCTGATGATGTACGCGGCAGGTCTCTGGGTCGGTGCCTTCCAGGGCATCGACCCGCGGATCGCCGACTATCTGCGCTGGACCTGTCTGCTCATAACCACTCCCGTGCTCGCCTACTCGGGCGCTCCCATCCTGCGCGGCGGACTGCAGGACCTGCGCCGCCGGACGCTCGGCATGGATGTCACGGTATCGCTCGCGCTGCTGCTCGCCTACGGCGCCAGCGTCATCAACACCGTGCGCGGCGTCGGCGAGGTCTACTACGACTCGGTCGCCATGTTCATCCTGTTGCTGCTGCTCGGCCGCCATGTCGAGATGCGCAGCCGCCATCAGGCCGCGAGCGTCACGGACGCGCTCGCCCGTTCGTTGCCGACCCGCGCACAGCGCATCGACCCTGCGACGGGCCTGGTCAGCCGCGTGCCGCTCGCGGACATCGGAGCAGGAGACCTGCTGCGCGTAGCGAGCGGCGAGACGATCCCGGTGGACGGCGCCGTGGCCGAGGGCATCGCGCTGGTCGACGAGTCGCTGGTCACCGGCGAGTCGGAGCCACGCCGGCGTGCCACCGACGAGCCGCTGCTCGGCGGCTCGACCAACGCGGGCGCGGCCATCACGCTGCGGGCGACGCGACGCGCCGACGAGTCGACGCTGCACGGTCTGGTGCGGCTGCTCGAACGCGCACAAGGCGAGCGTCCTCGGCTCGGGATCGCCGCCGAGCGGATGGCGTCATGGTTCGTGGCCCGGGTGCTGGTGCTCACCATGCTGGTCGGCGTCGTTTGGTGGTATGTCGACCCGGAACGCGCCCTTCCTGCGGTGCTCGCGGTGCTGGTGGCCACTTGCCCGTGCGCGTTGTCGCTCGCCACACCGGTCGCGATCGCCGCTGCGACCTCGCGTCTGGCGCGGCTCGGTGTGCTGGTGATGCGCGCCGACGCGGTCGAAGGTCTGGCCGGCGTCGACACCGTGCTCCTCGACAAGACCGGCACGCTCACCGTGGGGCGCCCCACCGTCAGGACGATCCGCCTCGGCGGCGGCGTCGTGGATCCGACGCGCGCCCGCGCCGCTGATCCACTGGCGGAGCATGAGGCGCTCGCCATCGCCGCAGCGCTCGAGCGCGGCTCGCAGCATCCCCTGGCGCTCGCCTTCCGTGACCATGCCGACGCAGCCATCGACTGCGCGGACGCCCACGAGATCGCAGGCCAAGGCGTGATGGGCACGGTCGCCGGTCGTCGTTGGCGTTTGGGCAAGCCGGCGTTCGCGGCGGGCGCAGCGTCGGTCCGCCACGACCCGATTCCCGAGTCGACGACCGAGGGGGATGTGATGATGATGGACGACCTCGGCCGCACGGCGTCGTTCGCGGTCTGCGACGCGTTGCGCGATGATGCCGCCGCCACGACCGTCGCCTTGCGGGAGGCCGGGCTCGATGTGCGCATCGCGAGCGGTGACCGCGCGGAGACCGTGGCGGGGGTCGCGACGACCCTCGGCATCCACCAGGCAGAAGGCGCTCTCACGCCTGCCGACAAGCTCGCGCGTCTCAAAGCCCTGCAGTCGGCGGGTCGCCGGGTGCTGATGGTCGGCGATGGCATCAACGACGGTCCGGTGCTCGCTGCCGCCGATGTCTCGATGGCGATGGGCCGCGGCTCAGCGATCGCCCATGCGGCCGGCGATCTGCTGCTGTTGCGCGAGTCGCTGGCGGCGCTGCCGGATGCCGTGCGCGTCGCGCGCGCCGCCTTGCAGCGCGTCCGCCAGAACCTGCGCTGGGCGGCCGGCTACAACCTGGCCGCGATACCTCTGGCGGCGCTGGGCTTCATGCCGCCGTGGGTCGCGGCGCTCGGCATGTCGTTTTCTTCTTTGGTCGTCGTGTTCAACGCCCGTCGACCGCTGGCCGGTTCCACCGCACAGGGACACCTCCCATGAACAGCATCTATCTGCTGATCCCGTTGTCGCTGGTGCTGGTCGGCGTCGCGGTCTGGGCGTTCTTCTGGGCCGTCGAGCACGGCCAGTTCGAAGGGCTGGAGGATCCGTCGCAGGTCGCCCTCGAGGAGGATCCGCTCAACGCGGACGCCAAGCCACCCCCAGAGTGACGCTCGTGAAGGTCGCGAACGAGTACACCTCGTCGTTGTCGGCACCGCCGTCGAGCCAACGCACGCCGCCCGTCACCCGCCATCCGGGCGACAGTTCCCGCGACACGCGCAGGCCCGCGTCCACCGCGTAGCCAGGACCGCCGGCGAGCGCGTCGATATCGCCCTCCAACGCCCATCGGTCGCCGAGTCGGCGCTCGAAGGCGCCGTGCAGCAACGGCACGAAACCCGTGTTCGCCTTGCGCGCCGAGACGGCGCCTTGGCTCAGCCGGATGCTCGCGTCGCGGACCTTGGCGGTGGCGCCGACCTTGACCACGAGATCCTCGCGGTCGATCCATCGCCAGCGCCAGGTCGCACGCCAGGAGTCGAAGCGGTAATCGGCGGTCACCGGCCCCGGCGCGAAGGTCGCGCCCTCGAAGCGGATCGGCGCGGTGCTGACGCCGGTACCCGATACCGACAGCGGCGCGACCAGCACACGCCATTCGTGGCGATCCTTGATGCGCCCCGAGGCCTGCAGACGGCCGGACCATGCCGGACCACTGCCGGTCAACGACTTCAACGAGAAGCGCGTCGCCGTCGCGTCGTTGGGCGACTGGACCACATTGCGTCCCTGCCATGCGGCGACGCCCTCGACGTCGACCTCGATCCCAGAACCGCGCGCTGCGGGGGTCGACGCCGCGAGCGCGGCCGCGACCACCGCCGCCCTCGCCCACATGGTCGTCCTGCGACCGGACCCCGCAAGGCCGGCCTTCATCCTGTGTCGCGACATGTTCCGACCCTCCTGGTCGTGGGATACGCTCAACCGTTGCTCTGCAGGCCGTGGGCGATGCCGCTGACGCTCGCGACCAGTGCCTCGAAGAGATCACGGTCCTCGCGACCTTCCGCACGCCAGCGGCGCAGCAGGTCGACCTGCATCAGGTTCATCGGGTCGACATACGGGTTGCGCAACTGCAGCGCGCGCTGCTGGGTGCGATCGCCGTCGAGCAGACCCCCCTGCTCCTTGACCTCGAGCAAGGTCGCCACCGCCAGCTCATGCTCGGCCCTCAGCTGTGCGCCGAAGCCAAGATCGCTCGCTGCCAAGGCCTCGTACCGCGCCGCGATGTCGAGGTCGCTGCGTGCCAGCATCACCTCGACGGCGTCGAGCAGGTCGCGAAGGAAGGACCACTCCTTCGCGGCAGCGCGCACCTCGGCAATACCGCAGGCGTCGATCGCGGCGCGCAGGCCGGTGCCGGCGCCGAACCAGCCCGGCAGCATCATCCGGTTCTGCGTCCAAGCGAACACCCACGGCGAGGCACGCAAGCCCTGCAGGCCGTCGAAACCGGGGCGTACCGCAGGCCTGCCTCCCACCTGCATGCGCTCGATGACATCGATCGGCGTCACCTCGCGGAACCAGGTGTGGAACGCCGACTCGCCCCAGACCAACGCCCGGTATCGCGTACCGCTCGCCTCGGCGACATGCGAGGCGACCTCGAGCGCCCTCGCGTCAGGCTCCGGCGGCCTGCCGCTGCGACCCGCGGCCGTCGCCTGCGCCAACGCGCCGAACGCCCGCTCCAAGGTGCGCAACGCGATCGGTCCCAGACCATAGTGCTGGTTCACCGTCTCGCCCTGCTCGGTCAGCCGCAGCCAGCCGTTGATGGTGGACGGCGGCATCGCCGCCACCATCCCGTCGATGCGGCCGCCGCCGCGCGCGATGCTGCCGCCGCGCACATGACATACGACATGCTCCTCGCCCGCAGCTGCGAGCGCGGCGGCGAGCGCGCCTTGCGCACGATAGGCCGCGAAGCGCGCAGCGCAGGGTCCCGCCTGCTTGCCGCTCTCGGAATATCCCACCAACACCGCCTGACGCCGCCCGCGGCTGTCGAGGTGCGCGCGGTAGAGCGGCTCGGCGAGCAGATCACGCATCACATCACCCGCGCGGGCGAGCGATTCCATGGTGTCGAACATGGGCGCGATGTCGAGCGCGAGAGCGCCGCGCCCGCGGTCGTAAGCCTCGGCCCAGCGCGCGAGCAGCATCGCCGCGAGCACATCGTCCGCCCCACCCACGCCGTTGACGACATAGGCACCGACCGACTCCGGACCGAACCGGCGGCGGCACTGCACCATCGCCTCGAAGACCGCGAGCGTGCGTTTGCCGAGCGCGTCGAACTCGATCTGCGGTCCGGAGTCGACCTCAAGCCGCTCGCGCAGCCTCCGCTGACGCTCCGCCGGACCGAGCGCAGCCCAACCCTGCTGGTCGAGCGCCCGACCCACGACCCGTTGCAGCAGGGAAGCGTGCTGCCGCACATCGAGACGCGCCAGATGGAAACCGAAGACCGAGATGCGGCGCAGCAAGCGGCGCACCGCAAAGAGCCCGGCGTGCAGGCCGCGGTTGGCCTTGAGGCTCTCCGCGGCGATCTCGATGTCGCGGCGGAACTGCTCCGGGTTCTCGTAACCCGTGGGCCGCCCCTCGTAGGTCGCGCGCAAGCGCTCGCCGACCTGCCCGAAGAACACCCGGTACGGCATGCGGTCGTGGCGCGACGGAGCGGCGGCGCGGGCGCCGGGCATCAGCGTCGAGTAGGCCTCTATGCGTTGCTGCAGCGCCGCGGTGACCCCGACGCGGCTCGCGCTCTGCGACAGCAGCTGTCCGAGCGACTGCACCTCGCCGAAGTAGGCGTTGACGATGGCCTGCTGCTGTCTCGCGAGCGTCTCGCGGATGGACTTCGCATGCACATCGGGGTTGCCGTCCATATCGCCGCCGACCCACGATCCGAAGCGGATCACGGTCGGCACCTCGAGGCCCAGGGCAGCCTCGCCGTAATGCAGCGTGAGCGCCTCGGCGATCTCCTCGTGGAACGCCGGGATGACCTGATAGAGCACCTCGACGAGGTAGAAGATCACATGTTCGCGCTCGTCGGCCACCGTCAGACGCTGCCGCGGATGGTCCTCGGTCTGCCAGGAGGTGGTGAGCTCGGTGCGGATCTGCCCGACCAAAGCGCGCTGCTCGTGCGGCGCGAGCGTCGGATCGAGGCGATCGAAGAGCAGGTCGGCGAGGTGCAGTTGCTTGCGGAGCACCGTGCGGCGCGGTGAGTCGGCGGGATGCGCCATGAACACCGGTTCGATGTGCAGCGAGCCGAGCAGCGCGACCACCTCGTCGAGCGTGAGGCCGGCGGCCTTCAGCCGGCCGATGGCATCGGCGACACCGCCCGGCTGAGGCTTGCCGCCATCATCGAGGAAGTACGCGCGACGCCGCCGCACGCGGTGCAGCTGCTCGGCGAGATTGACCGCCTGGAACCATGCCGTGAAGGCGCGCTCGAGATCGCGCGCCACGGCGGTCGGCCGGTCGCGCATGCGGGACTCGAGCTCCTGCCCTGCGGCCGCATCGCCGCGCCGCCGTGCGATGGCGAGCTGTCGGTCCCGTTCGACGAGCTGCAGCAGCGGCTCGCCGCCTTGGTCGCGCAGCACCTCGCCGACCAGACCGCCCAGCATGTGGACGTCGTCGCGCAGCGCCGCATGACGCGGGGGGAACTCGATCTCTGTACGGTCCACGCGGCGAGTTTACGAAAAAAAACGCCGGCCCGTGGGGGCCGGCGTCTCTTCACGCGACGGTATCCGCCGCGCGGCGGTCAGAACTTGTAGCCGAGCTCGAGCGAGAGGTGACGCTCCGAACCGGGATGCACGAAGGCACCGCCGAACTCGGGGGCCGGGATGACCTCCTGCAGGAACTTGGTGTCGGTGATGTTCTTGCCGACCAACGCCAGGGTCCAGGTGTCCGACACGAACGCGAGGCGCGCGTCGAGCGTCTGGAACTTGTCACGCTCCGAGTTCGTGAAGTTGCCGGTGAAGAACTTGACGGTCTCGTTGTTCTGCGACTGGATCACATGGAACCAGGTCGGACCGACGATGTTGAGGTAGGCGCTGGCCTGGAGGCCCCAGACATCGCCGACCGGCACATCGAACTCGGCGCCGATGGTCGCCGTGTAATCGGCGGTGTACGGCGCCTCGTTGCCGACCGAGGTCGGACGCGAGGTGTTCTTCTTGATCTCGCTGGCGACGCGGCTGTAGCCGGCGACGAACTTGAACTCGTCCGTCACGCGGAAGTCCATGCCGAGCTCGACGCCCTGGATCTGCACTTCGTCGATGTTGTTCACGACGCGCAGCAGACCGAAGTCGCCCACCAGGAACTCGAAGAACTGCATGTCGTCGACCTTGGTCGAGAACAGCGCGGCCTCGTACGACAGGCGGCCATCGGCCATCTTGCCCTTGAAGCCGATCTCCGTGGCCTGCGAGGTCTCCTTGTCGTAGTTGTCGCGGACGATCACCGTGCGCAGCGTGCCGGCGCCCGGACGGCCGCCCGGGCAGTTCGCCGCCGCGTTCGTCTGACCGCGGCCGGTGAAGCAGTTGATGAAGAGATCGACCGTGGCCGCCGAGCCGGTGTTGTTGAATCCACCGCTCTTGAAGCCGACGCCCCAGTTGGCATACGCGGTCAGGTTATCCGAGGCCTTCCAGGTCAGCGAGACCTTCGGCTGGAACTCGGAGAACGACTCGGAGCGGTCGGGGATGGTGCCGTCCGGACGCAGGTTCGGGTTGAGGGCCGGGACCAGCGCCGGGTTCAGCGGCGAATTGCCGACGAAGGCGTTGTCGAACGGGTTGTAGTCGAAGTACGCCGTGCGGGCGGCGACCGGCACCAGGTTCTTCACCTTGCGCTTCTCGTTGTCGTAGCGCAGGGCCAGCGAACCCTCGATGCTGTCGGTGATGTCGTACGACAGGTTCGCGAAGCCGGCGTACACATCGCTGGTGAAGTTGTCCCACACCAGCTGCTCGGTGCCGTTCGCCTGGCCGCGCGGCACATACAGCGAGCGGACCACGCCGACATTGCTGTCGATGCCGGTGTTCACGCCGACCTCACGGTCGATGTTGAGCGCGTAGACGCCCGCCAACCAGCGGAGGCGCTGGTCGCCGTCCGACTGCAGGCGCAGCTCGAAGCTGTAGTCCTTCTGGTTGCGCACCTGGTACTGCGTGCCGTCGCACCGCGAGGCCGTGTACGGACCCCAGATCGCGGCTGCCGGAGGCGGCCCGAACTGGATCTGCGGCGCGGGCATCTTGAAGCCCGAGTTGAAGAGCTGGGCCGACGAAGCCTGGCAGTTCGGCTCGTTCCAGAAGAAGCCGTAGGTGGCGCTGGTGCCGTCCGAACCGAAGTCGTTCTTCACATCGCTGTAGAGCGCCCAAGCGGTCAGCTTGCCGAACGAGGTCGCCTGATCCCACTTCGCCGAGATATCGAACGACTCCTGGTTGTTGAAGGGGTCGATGTTGTTGACGAACTCGAAGTTGTGCTTGTTCACATCCTCGTTGAAGAGCTGCGCGTTCGGCAGGCCCGAACCCACGAAGCCCGGCACGAGGAACACGGGGTTGAACGAGATGGCCGCGGCCTCGACCTCGCCGTAACGCGCCTTGACATCGAGCGTCGCGGAGTCGGTCGGCTCGAACACGAAGCGGGCATTGATGTTGAAGCCGTCGTAGTCGTCGACCGAGCTGTTGTTGAGGAAACGGTTCTTGTAGAAGCCGTCCGTCTTGCGGTAGTCGGCGGCGATCTTCCAGCCGGCGGTGTCGGAGATGGGTCCCGACAGCACGACCGAACCGGTCGTCATGCTGTCCTGGCCCAGGCCGACCTTGGCGCTGCCCGAGAACACGTCGGACGGCTTGGTGGTGGTGATGATGATGGCGCCGGCAGCCGCGTTACGGCCGTAGATCGCGCCCTGCGGGCCCTTCACGACCTCGATCTGCTTGAGGTCGGAGTACTCGCGGTTGAAGGCGGCGGGATTGGTCTGCAGCACGCCGTCGATGATCAGCGCGAAGCTGTTCTCGGCATCGCGGGCACCGTTGATGCCGCGGATGTTGACCTGCGCATCGGCCACTTCGGCGGCCTGCACGAGCGACACGCCCGGCGAGAGGCGGATGAAGTCGCCCGCGCGCTGCACTGCAGCGGCCTCGAGCGTGTCGGCGGTGATGGCGGTGATCGATGCCGGCACATCCTGCAGCGCTTCCTCACGCTGACGAGCCGTGGTGACGACCACTTCCTCGAGGACCTGTTCGTTGGCCTGCTGGGCGTAGGCGGTATGGCCGGACAGCGCTGCGGCGACGGCCGCGGCGACGGTCAGTCCGATGAGATGCGACTTGCGGGTGTTGGTGTGCATCGATGACTCCCTGAATTGGTGCTGTGCACAGGCGACAGCCAACCTTGGCCGTTCGCTAGACGGGACGAGGATAGCACGCGGTAGCCGCGAGGCAACGGCGGCGGACCGCACCTGCAACGCACTTTGTCGCCTCCGCGCAACAACAAGGCGCAGGTCGGCAAGGGAGCCTCGGAACACCGTTTTCGGCCGCCCCTGCGCACCGACGGGCGCGATGCGGCGGCTTTGGGCATCATCGCCGCACGACCACCCGGAGTTGACCGTGAGCGCACCCACCCTGCCCCCCGTCCCAGCCATCGACCTCGTCTGCGGCATCTGGACCGAGGAAGCCCTGTCGGTCCGCCCCGGCTGGCAGGACCAGTTCTTCGCCGGGAAGATGAAGTCCAAGACGGACATGAAGGGCGTGAGCCTCGACGACCACCTCGCCCAGATGGCCGAGGCCGGCATCGAGAAGGCGTTCCTGTTCGCGCCCAAGGTCGGCCGCAAGGGCCTGCCCGGTTCTTTCCATGTGCCCTACGAGATCGTCGCGCGGGCCTGCGAGAAGTATCCAGGCAAGTTCTACGGCCTGGCCGGCATCGACCCCTACGAGGGCATGAACGGCGTGCGCGCGCTCGAGGACGCCGTCAAGCACATGGGCTTCATCGGCGCGCATGTCTATCCGCACTGGTTCGACCTGCCGCCCGACCACGCGAAGTACTACCCGTTCTACGCCAAGTGCGTGGAGCTCGGCATCCCCATCCAGATGCAGGTCGGGCAGTCGATGGTCTACACGAAGGAGGCGCCGATGCGCAGCGTGGGAAGGCCCATCCTGCTCGACGGCATCGCCTGCGACTTCCCGGAGCTCAAGCTCATCGGCATCCATGTCGGGATCCCGTGGACCGACGAGATGATCGCCATGGCGTGGAAGCACGAGAACGTCTACATCGGCTCCGATGCGCACAGCCCGAAGTACTGGCCGGATGCCTTCGTGAAGTACATCAATTCCTACGGCCAGGACAAAGTGATGTTCGGCACCGATTTCCCGGTGCTCGGTTTCAAGCGCACGATGGACGAGGTGCTCGGGCTCGGTCTGCGCGAGGAGCCGCTGCGCAAGTTCCTGCGCGCCAACGCGCTGCGCGTCTACGGCCTCGAGGGCTAGTCGCCGCCCTTGCCCACCGTCTTGGCGGCCTGATCGGCGTCGAGGGCTGCGCCCGCAGCCTTCAGCGCGGCGATCGTCGCGGCATCCAGGCCCGCTGCGCGCAAAACCTCGTCCGTGTGCTCGCCGAGCCGCGGCGCGGGGCGCGTGATGGCGGCGGGCGTCGCGCCGAAGTTCACCGGGAACGACGGATGCCGCAGCCTGCCCTCGGTCGGGTGCTCTTGGAACTGCCAGAACCCGGTCTCCAAGAGATGCGGATCCGTGGCGAGATCCTCCAGCGTGTTGACCACGATGTGCGGGATGCCGGAGGGACCGAGCACCTCGAGCCATTCGGCGGTGCGGCGCGTCGCCATGATCTCCGCGGTGACCTGCGAGGTCGCGTCGATGTTGCGCACGCGGTCGGCGAGCGTACGGAAGCGCGCGTCGTCGATGAGCTCCTTGCGGTCGGTGACCGTGCAGAACTTCACCCAGTGGGCATCGAGGTACGGCAGCACCGCGATGTAGCCGTCCAGCGTCTTGTAGGGCTTGCGGTGTTTGCTCATGAGACGCACATAACCCGGCTTGCCCTTCGGCGGCTCGAAGGCCATGCCCCAGAGGTGCTCGGCCATGACGAAGTTGACCATGGTCTCGAACATCGGCACCTCGAGTTCCTGCCCTTCGCCCGTGCGCTCGCGGTGGAAGAGCGCCGCCAGCACGCCGTACACCACCGTGATGGCGGTGGTCTTGTCGGCGACGATGGTCGGCAGGTAGCGCGGCTCACCCAGCACCATTTCATTGAGCATGGCGATGCCGCTCGCCGCCTGGATGGAGTCGTCGAGGGCGCCGAGCGCGCCGTACGGGCCTCTCTTCGAGTAGCCGTAGGCCCCGCAGTAGATGAGCCTCGGGTTGACCTTCTTGAGGTCCGCGTAGTCGAGCCCGAGCTTGACCATCACCTGCGGCCGGTTGTTGTGGATGAAGACATCGGCGTCCTTGACCATGGCGAGAAGCGCGTCGCGCGCGCCCGGCACCCTCATGTCGAGCACGATGCTGCGCTTGTTGCGGTTGCAGGTCAGGTAGAGCGCGCCCATGCCGGGGTTCTGCGAAGCCCCGAGCGCCCGGTTGCTGTCACCGCGCGGCTGCTCGATCTTGACCACATCGGCGCCCATGTCGGCGAGCATCTGGCAGGCCCAGGGGCCGAGCACCACGCTCGTCATCTCGATGATCTTCACGCCCTGCAACGGTCCCGCCATCTGCTCTCTCCGTCCGCAATATCCCCGTAGTGAAATGATACGCTTGCGGGGTCATGTATTCGGCACTCTTCCTCTTCCAGGCCGCACTGCAGATGGCCCTGTTCTTCTGGCTGTGGCGGCTCTGGCGCGAGCGCGGCGCGGTGGTGGCGGCGGTGCTGTTGGTCACGCAGTTCGGGTTGGTCTGGGACAACCTGATCGTCGGCGCAGGCCGCTTCATCGGGCTCGGTCCCGTGCTCGAGGCGCTGTCGTGGCCGCGCTTCTGGCTGCATTGGCTCGTCGGGGCCTGGCTGGTGGCGGCGAGCGGCGCGATCCTCCGCCACGCCGGGTTCGAGTTCATGCGCCCGACGCGGGCCATGCTCGGTTTCTGCGCGGCGACACTGGTCCTGATGCTCTACGACCTGCCGCACTTCTGGACCGACAGTCTGCATCCGGTCTGCGAATTCGACCTCGTGCGCTACTCGACCGCGGTCGGCCCGGGCACCTTCTGTTTCCCGGACCAACAGGTCATCACGGGCGCGCCGCCCTTCGCCTCCATCGTCACCTGCCTCGTGGTGATCATCGCCGGCGCGCTGCTGCTGGTGCGCCATCGTTTCCCATGGATGATGCTCGGCGGGCTGCTCATGCTCATGAGCGCTGCGCCGCCGTTCCGCGCGCTCAAGCTCGACAACTTCGGTGAGGTGCTCATCGCCGGCGGCTGCATCTGGGCCATCGCCCGCTTCGTGCCGCGGCGCGTGACCTCCGTCGGTCAGACCCGCTGATGGATCCGGTCGGCGCCGCCTGCCTCGCGCTGGCCGCGATGCTGTTCGCCACCAAGGGCATCTTCGCCAAGCAGCTCTATTCGATGGGCGTGGGCTTCGAAGCGCTGGTGACCATCCGGGCGGTGGTCGCCCTGCCGCTCTTCTGGGCCTTCGCGCATCGTGGCGGCGGCTTGGCGGCCGTACGCAGCGCCTCGCCCCGCGCCATCGTCGCCGCTGCGGCGGCAGGCGCGCTCTGCTACTACGCCGGCGCGCTGCTCGATTTCTGGGCGCTCACCATGATCGACGCCAGCATCGAGCGGGTGCTCATATTCAGCTACCCGGCGATGGTCGTGCTCTTCACCTCCGTGCGCGACCGCGCCCCGCCCTCGCGGCGCGTGCTGTTCGCCACGGCGCTCAGCTACCTCGGCATCTTCTTCACGATGGGCGGCTTCGACCTCGTGGAGCTGCGCGCCAACCTGTTCGGCGCGATGTTGGTGCTGGGCTCCGCCCTCAGCTACGCGATCTATTTCATCGTCAGCGAGAAGTACACGCGCGAGATCGGCAGTGCGCCCTTCACGGTGCTCGCGATGACCGCCGCCGCGGCCTGCCTCGTGCCGCACTTCTGGCTGACCCGGGACGCGGGCGCCGAGCTCGCTGCCATCACCCCCGCCGCCTGGATGCTGTTGCTGGTCATCGGCGTCGTCTGCATGTTCATCCCCGCATCGCTGCAGGCCGAGGGGGTACGACGCATCGGCGCGCAGCGCGGCGCGGTGCTCTCGACCGTCGGACCGCCCACCACGGTGGTGCTCGCCTGGGCGCTGCTCGGCGAGCGGCTGAACGCCTGGCAATGGCTCGGCATCGCGCTGATCGTGGCCGGCATCCTGGTGCTCGACCTCGCCCGCGCCTCGGCCCGCCGCCCGGCCACCGCCGAAACCTCGACAGCGGAGCGTTGACAGCCTCGACGCCGACCGACAGGATTCCGGGCGCCATGTCGCACACCCCAGTCCAGATCGCTCCCGGTCGCTACCGGGAATCCTTCGGCCGCCACTACGAGGACTTCGTGGTCGGCGACATCTACGAGCACCGCCCGGGCCGCACCATCAGCGAAGCGGACAACACCTGGTTCACGCTGCTCACGATGAACACCCACCCGCTGCACTTCGATGTCGAGTACGGCAAGGCTTCGGAGTTCGGCCGCTGCATCGTCGCCTCGCCGCTGACGCTCGCCATCCTGGTCGGCATGAGCGTGAGCGATGTCAGCCAGAAGGCCATCGCCAACCTCGGTTGGAAGGACATCCGGATGACCTCGCCCGTTTTCCCGGGCGACACGCTCTACGCCGAGTCCGAGGTGCTCGACAAGCGCGAGTCGAAGTCGCGCCCCACCGCCGGCGTCGTCACCGTACGCACCCGCGGCCGCAACCAGCACGGCACCGTCATCTGCGAGTTCGAGCGCAGCATCCTCATCGCCAAGCGCGGATTCGCCGTCGACGACCCGAAACCTGCAGACGCCGGAGAGCCGCGATGAACACCGACGACACCGACCGCGAGATCGTCGACAGCATCGAGCGCTGGGCCGAGCGCGAACTGCGCCCGGTCGCGCGCAGGTTCGACCACGCCGACGAGTATCCGGAGGAGATCGTCGAGCAGATGAAGGCGCTCGGCCTCTTCGGCGCGACCATCGCGCCGGAGTACGGCGGGCTCGGACTCTCGGCGTCCACCTACGCGCGGCTCGTGATGACCATCGCTTCGGTGTGGATGGCACCGGTCGGCATCTTCAACTCGCACCTCATCATGGCTGCCTGCGTCCAACGCAACGGCACCGAGGCGCAGAAGCGCAGGTGGCTGCCGCGCTTCGCGACAGGCGAGATCCGCGGCGGCATCGGCCTCACCGAGCCGAACGCCGGCACCGACCTGCAGTCGATCCGCACCGTCGCACGCCGCGACGGCGACGACTACATCCTCGACGGCACCAAGACCTGGATCACCAACGGCGTCTACGGAAGCTGCTTCGGCGTGCTGGTCAAGACCGATCCGACGGCCCAACCGCGGCACAAGGGCATGAGCATGTTCCTGTGCGAGAAAGGCCAGGGCTTCAAGGCCGCCAAGAAGATCCGCAAGCTCGGCTACAAGTCGATCGACAGCGCGGAGCTCGTGTTCGAGGGCTTCCGCGTGTCGGCGGAGAACCTCATCGGCGGCGTCGAGGGCCGCGGCTTCCAGCACGCGGTGGGCGGCCTCGAGCTCGGCCGCATCAACGTCGCCGCGCGCGGCGCGGGCATCGCGGCGGGCGCGCTGCGCGATGCGCTGCGCTATGCGCAACAACGCGAGACCTTCGGCAAGCCCATCGCGCAACACCAAGCCATCCAGCTCAAGCTCGCCGACATGGCGACGCGGGTCGAGGCCGCACGGCTGCTCATCGAGCAGGCGGCGCGCAAGTACGACACCGGCGAGCGCTGCGACCTCGAGTCCTCGATGGCCAAGCTCTTCGCCTCGGAGGCCGGCGTCGAGAACAGCCTCGAGGCGATGCGCATCTTCGGCGGCTACAGCTACTCAACCGATTTCGATGTCGAGCGCTACTACCGCGACGCGCCGCTGATGTGCATCGGCGAGGGCACGAACGAGATGCAGCGCATCATCATCGCGCGGCAGCTCATCGAACGGAACCCGGTCTGATGACCGGGACCGCACCGCCACCGGCGCCCTCCCCGGCGCTGCCGCTCGCCGGCCTGCGCGTGCTCACCTTCGAGGCCTTCGGCGCGGGTCCCTTCGGCTCGATGTACCTCGCCGACCTCGGCGCCGAGGTCATCAAGATCGAGAACCGCGCGCAGGGCGGCGATGCGACGCGCGGCATGGGGCCATATTTTTTGGGTGAGCACGACTCGCATTTCTTCCAGACCTTCAACCTCAACAAGCGCAGCGTCTGCCTCGACCTGAAACAGCCCGCGGGCCGCGAGGCCTTCCGCCGTCTGGTGGCGCGGTCGGACGCCGTCCTCAACAATCTGCGCGGGGACCAGCCCGACAAGCTCGGCCTCACCTACGAGGCGCTGAAGGACGCCAATCCCCGCATCGTCTGCGCGCACCTCTCCGCCTATGGACGCGACAACGAGCGTCGCGGCTGGCCGGGCTACGACTACCTGATGCAGGCCGAGGCCGGTTTCCTGCATGTGACCGGTGAGCCCGGATCGCCGCCGTCGCGCATGGGCCTCTCCATCATCGACTACATGACCGGCATCACCACCGCCCTCGCTCTGGTGTCGGCTCTGCTCGGCGTCGCGCGCGGCGGCACGGGCCGGGACATCGATGTCAGCCTGTTCGATGTCGCGCTGCACCAGCTCTCCTACCCCGGCACCTGGTATCTCAACGAAAAGCTCGTCACCGGTCGCGCGCCGCGCAGCGCCCATCCGACGGCGACCCCCGTCCAGCTCTTCAAGACCGGCGACGGTTGGATCTTCGTCATGTGCATGACCGAGAAGTTCTGGCAGGAGCTGCTGCGGGTGATCGATGCACCCGCCGTCGCCGCCGACCCGCGCTTCGCCACCATGCAGCTGCGACGCGAGCATCGCGACACGCTCACCGTCGCGCTCGATGCGGTGTTCGAGACCGACACCACGGCGCGTTGGCTGGAGCGCCTGCAAGGAGTGCTGCCCGCCGCACCGGTCTACGACATGGCGCAGGCGCTCGAGAACCCCTTCCCCATCGCCACCGGCATGATCCGCACGACGCCCCATCCGCTGCGCCCCGACTTCCGCAGCTTCGCCAACCCCATCAAGCTCGACGGCGAGCGTCTGCCCGCGACGAGCGCACCCGCGCTCGGCGCCGACACCGACCGCGTGCTCGGCGAACTCGGCTACGGCGCCGATGAGATCACCGCGCTGCGCGCCGCCGGCGTGACCTGAGGCCGTCCGCGATGAAGCTCGAGGGGCTGCGCGTCGTCGACCTGTCGTTGTTCCTGCCCGGGCCGCATGCCTCGCAGCTGATGGCCGATCACGGCGCGGAGGTCATCAAGATCGAGCCGCCCGGTGAGGGCGAGCCGAACCGGCACATCGGTCCGGTCATCGGCGGTCACAGCGTGTTCTTCCGGAACACCCATCGCGGCAAGCAGAGCGTCTGCCTGGACCTGAAGACCGCGGAGGGACGCGACGCGCTGTTGCGTCTCGCCGAGACGGCGGATGTCTTCATCGAGGCCTTCCGGCCGGGCGTCGTCGACCGCCTCGGGGTCGGCTACGCCGCGGTATCGGCACGCAACCCGCGCATCGTCTACTGCTCCATCTCGGCGTTCGGCCAGACCGGCCCCTACCGCGACATCCCGGCGCACGACCTCGCGACCGAGGCGCTGGCGGGGCTCGTGAGCCTCAACCTCGGGCAGGACGGCGAGCCGACCATGCCGCATGTCCCGGTCGCCGACATGGCGGCCGCGCTGCTGGCCTTCGGCGGCATCATGATGGCGCTCTACCGCCGGGTGCAGACCGGCAAGGGCGACTTCGTCGACATCTCCATGCACGATGCCGCCCTCTCCTGCACGCCCAACATCACCGGGCAGGTGTTCGCGCACGGGCGTGCGCCCACGGTGAAGCACGAACGGAGTTTGGGCGGTGGCGCGTTCTACAACATATACCCCACCAAGGACGGCCGGCACATCGTGCTCGGCGCGCAGGAGATCAAGTTCGTGCGCAACCTTCTCAGCGAGTTCGGGCGGCTCGATCTGGTGCCGCTCTGCGAACGCGGTCCCGGACCGCACCAGCAGCCGCTGATCGACTTCCTGCGCGAACGGTTCGTCACCCGCACCCGCGACCAGTGGGTGGATTGGTTCCGCGGCAAGGACATCGGCTTCGCACCGGTCAAGGACCTGCGCGAAGCGTTCGACGATCCGCAGGCCGATGCGCGCGGCATGCGCCTGCGCGACGCCGACGGCCACGAGCACATCGGCACGCCGGTGAAGTTCCGCGACGAACCGGGCGAACCACGGTTCAGCCTGCCGGCGGTCGGCGAACACACCCGCGAGGTGCTGCGCTCGCTCGGCTATGATAACTCCGCCATCGCCGCCATCGAGGCGGCGAGCCGCTCCCGCAGCGGCGCCCACGGCGGCAAATGAGGGAACGCCACATGCACTTCCAATACAGCGACAAGGTCCAGGTCCTGAGACAGCGTCTTCTCGCCTTCATGGACCAGCACATCTACCCGAACGAGCGACGCTTCCTCGAGGAGATCGCGGCCAACCGCGCCGCGGGCGACGCCTGGGTTCCGACCAAGCTCGTCGAGGAACTGAAGGCCAAGGCCCGCGCCGAGGGTCTGTGGAACCTCTTCCTCCCCAACAGCCCGCGCGCGCCCGAGGGGCTCACCAACCTCGAATACGCACCGCTCTGCGAGATCATGGGACGCGTGCCGTTCGCGGCGGAGGTCTTCAACTGCTCCGCGCCCGACACCGGCAACATGGAGACGCTGGAGCGCTACGCCAGCGAGGCGCTGAAGGACGAGTGGCTCGAGCCGTTGCTGCGCGGCGAGATCCGCTCGGCGTTCCTGATGACCGAGCCCGAGGTCGCATCGTCCGACGCGACCAACATCGCCTGCCGCATCGAGCGCGACGGCGACCACTACGTCATCAACGGCCGCAAGTGGTGGAGCTCGGGCGCCGGCGACCCGCGCTGCGCCGTGTACATCGTCATGGGGCGCAGCGAGCCGGACGCGCCGCGACACGCGCAGCAGAGCATGATCTTGGTGCCCGCCAAGACCCCCGGCATCACCGTGCTGCGGCCGCTGTCCGTGTTCGGCTACGACGATGCGCCGCACGGCCACATGGAGGTGCTGCTCGAGGACGTGCGCGTACCCGCGTCCAACATGCTGCTCGGGCCCGGGCGCGGCTTCGAGATCGCGCAGGGCCGGCTCGGGCCGGGCCGCATCCACCATTGCATGCGCTCCATCGGCATGGCCGAGCGCGCCCTCGAGCTCATGTGCCAGCGCCTCGCATCGCGCGTCGCCTTCGGCAAGCCCATCGCCGCACAGGGCGTCTGGCAGGAGCGCGTCGCGGAGTCGCGCATGATGATCGAGCAGGCCCGCCTGCTCACACTCAAGGCCGCATGGATGATGGACACCGTCGGCAACAAGACCGCGCGCGGCGAGATCGCGATGATCAAGGTGGTGGCGCCGAACATCGCGCTGCAGGTGCTCGACTGGGCGATCCAGGCCCACGGCGCCGCGGGCGTCAGCGACGACTTCCCGCTCGCCTACGCCTGGGCGGGGCAGCGCACGCTGCGTCTCGCCGACGGCCCCGACGAGGTGCACCGCAACGCCATCGCCAAGTTCGAGCTCGGCAGATACATGCCGCGGACCACGGCCGCCCCCGTCAAGTGAGGACACCATGAAAGACCTCTTCTCCGTCTCCGGCAAGGTCGCGCTCGTCACCGGC
>Ga0315902_10000498_pt1 | contig 65274 bp, 50 predicted proteins | sample LakEriMetagenome_9_FD_203523 | JGI IMG/M metagenome (GOLD analysis project Ga0315902, IMG submission 203523) | Freshwater fungal communities from buoy surface, Lake Erie, Ohio, United States - Buoy 12 MA117 | ecosystem: Environmental > Aquatic > Freshwater > Lake > Lake biofilm | place: USA... | reverse complement strand
GCCTAAACCACTGATTTAGACGCTTTTGGACTTTTTTAGACAGTCACTTGGCGGAGAGAGAGGGATTCGAACCCCCGGATGCTTTCACATCAACAGTTTTCAAGACTGCCGCAATCGACCACTCTGCCATCTCTCCGTGGCGAAAATACTGCGCTGGCAAGGGTCGATACAAATATTTTTTCAGGAAAACACGCTGCAGCGGCGTAGAGCGCTGATTTTCACAAATGAATGGGGACCCGTAGATGGAAATGTAACACCCTACACCACCGGTGTATGGCGCAATCCTACAATCCTGCAAACTTTGCTCTCTCTGCGCCTTTGCGGTTAAAAAAATTCAAGAGCAAGAAAGAGAAACAGAATGAGAATGAGAAGGGTGCTGGCGGCGCCCCCTACAATCCTACAATCCTACAATCCTGCAATCCTCCCTCCCACTACCTTTACCCACCAAATGAATCTCTTGCAATCCATCGCCATGTGCGTCGTCCTTTTGATGGCGAGTGCCACGCACGCCCAAACCTTCGACTGGGTGCGCACCGTCAACGGGACCGTTATGGATGAATGCACTGATGTGGTCGTGAGTGAACGCACGGGGTTTGTCTACACAGCAGGCTATTTTACCGCAGCTGCCGATTTTCCGAATGGAACCGATACGCTCACGGTCTCTTCCTTCAACAACTGCGCGTATGTGGCGAAGTATACCATCTACGGCGATATTGTCTGGATGAAAACACTACCTACCTATACCAGCGGGAAATCCAAAGGAAACGGCATTGCAGTAGATGCGAATGACAACGTCATTGTCGTTGGTGAATTTAGTGGCAGTGTCGATTTTGACCCGGCGGATAGCACGGAGAACATCCAAACAGCAAGCAATTCCGATGCGTTTATCTGGAAACTAGATTCGGATGGAAATTATCAATGGGTCAAACGCGTGAATAGTTCCTATGAAGTCGCCGCGTATGGTGTCACTGCCGATACAAGTAACCACATCGTGTTCAGCGGTCTCTTCACGGGAACTACAGGCATGCCCGGACAATTTTCAATCTCCGACAACGACAATCGCGGCTACCTCTGCAAGCTCGATAGCGCCGGCGCCTTTCTTTGGGTGAACAGTCTGGCGGATATACCGGGCAATATCTATCCAAACAACGTTCGCTGTGATGCCGACAACAACTATTACGTTGCAGGTGCATACGAGCAGAACAGCGCTCCTTTCATTGGATTTTTGCAAAAGGTTTCGACCGATGGTCAGGATAGCTGGCGCGTTGAAATGGGAAACCCCTCCGGCGTTGGGTTCATCAACGATGTAGTTTGCACACCCTACGGTGTGATGGCCTGTGGCTCGTTTAAAAACCAAGCAACCATTGGCAACGCCGTGGGTTCGCATATCGTAACCAGCAACGGCCCCTTCTACGATGCCGTGGTCTTCAAGTTGAACCCGGTAAACGGGCAACCCGTCTGGTCTACAACTTTCGGTTCGTCCGCCGATGACAGCGGTGCTGCCATCCATTCTGATGCAAACGGCAATGTCTATGTCGCCGGTCGCTTTCAGGGAACCGCCAACTACGCCAACATTCCACAAGCTACCGTTACAGCGAACGGCAGCGACACCTACGTCTGGAAACTCGATTACACGGGGGAAGGCACAGGAGCATACACGCTCACCAACGGTGTTGACGATGAAATCACCCCAATCGCTCTTTACACCGCTACCGATGGAGCCATCTACTTAGCGGGCCGCAGTTATGGCACCACCGATTTCAATCAGGAATTGATGGATGTGGAAGAACACACGTCCTACGGCTATTCCGATGGATTCTTGCATCGCACGACCGATTGCGACGCCTTCCTGCAGCCGCCTGCGGAGGAGTTGTTTTTCTGCTTCGGAGATTCCATCGCCGTTGATGGCGTTTATTATAGCGAGCCGCAGCTGATTATCACCGACTCACTGATTTCGCAATGGGGCTGTGATAGCCTTGTTTCAGTGCAATTGACCACCTACTCCACTGAAGAGTATGCGTCGTATACCGGTTGTTATGGGGACAGCGTGTTGATTTCCACCGGTATGGTGTTCGAGCCGGGATTATATGTTTCGGAGTACACTTCTTCTCAGGGTTGCGATAGCAGTTACTACGAATATGTGGACTGGATTACTTCGGATCATTTTTTCGAGCAATTCACGCTCTGCCGCGACAGTTTGTTGACCATTTACAACCAGGAAATCACCGAGGGAGGCGACTATCAGTTTCTGATTGAAAACACGCAAACCACTTGCCTCGATACGGTGAGCGTGAGTGTTGGCGTGATTGCCCTAAACGACACAGTGACGCAAATAGGAAATTTACTAATTGCGCCGCAAACGGCAGACGACTATGCCTGGTTGGATTGTTCGTCGGACACCCTCATCACCGGCGAGAACAGTCCACAGTTTTATCCCGAGGTCAGCGGAAGTTATGCGGTGATCATGACTGACCTCGGCTGTGTCTCCACGGGGCCTTGTGTTGACATTACACTCATCCATGTCAACGAGCAACCTGAAGGTGACCTTCTCCTCTACCCGAATCCCGCAAGCGGTCAGTGCTACCTTCGTTCAACGGGAGCATCGATTTCGCTTGTGGTCTTATCGGACATGGCGGGAAAGACGGTTCACTCTTCCGGAACGCTACCCCAGTCTCAACTGCTATACGCCTTGCCTCTTCAATCGCTGCCCTCGGGCATCTATACACTGCGGGTCATGCTGAGCAATGACAGGCAATGGTCCCGTGAGGTTTTGGTGGATTGAGGGGGGGGATGGTTGAAGGTTGGCGCCCCCTACAATCCTTTAATCTTTGCTCTCTCTGCGCCATTGCGGTTAAAAAATTCAAGAGCGAGAAAGAGAAACAGAATGAGAATGAGTGTGGTGCAGGCGGCGCCCCCTACAATCCTACAATCCTGCAATCCTACAACACCCCACTCATTTCCCTTTATTCCTATATTTGTCATAAAACAGAAACAAAATGTATCTGGAATTTCGAAGGTCATTGGAGAAATTCGTGGTGATTACCCTTGCCGACATCCGCATGGCATTTCCGGATTTTGACCAGAAAAACCTGGTCAATTGGCAGAAAAAGGGCTATATCACCAAATTGAAAAACGGTTGCTACATCTTCTCTGATGTCAAAACAACGGAGCAAACACTGTTTCTCATAGCCAATAAGCTCTATGAACCATCCTATGTTTCACTGGAGTCTGCACTGAGTTTCTATGGCATTATTCCCGAAGGTGTGTACAGCATTCAATCGGTATCGACCCGAAAGACACAAGTGTTCAATACTCCCCAAGGCACCTTCCGGTACTACTCCTTCAAGCCATCGTTGTATTTCGGATATCACCTGATGGCAGAAGCGGTTGCCCACCCTTATCGCTTGGCATCACGTGAAAAAGCTATCCTCGATTTTCTGTATCTGCGTTCCGATATCGATTGTGCCGAAGCACTGGAAGCGCTTCGCTGGAATCGCGCTGAGCTTGCCAACCTTGATAGAACACTACTGAACAATTATCTGAGCCTATTTGAATCGCGAACCTTATCCAAGAAAATTGACCTGTTATACAACTACTTGAATGCTTGATATCCATCAAATAGAGCAATACTATCCGGAGAATCTAAGAGGGTTCCGTCGGTTCATTCTTCGGGAATATCTTCAATATAAGATTCTTGAAATCGTGTTCAATGGCCCGCACGCCAATAAGGTGGTCTTTCTTGGGGGCACCTGCCTGCGCATCGTGCACGGCAATCAGCGTTTCTCTGAAGACCTGGATTTCGACAACCTCCTTTTATCGGAGCCGGAATTCACAGAGATATCCGCCAACATCACGGTGCAACTCGAACGCATGGGCTATGAAACTGAAACGAAGTTGGTGGCCAAAGGAGCTTACCACTGCCACATCAGGTTTCCCCGACTGCTGTTTGCCCAGGGACTATCGGGCTACGAGGAAGAAAAGATACTGATTCAACTCGACACCGAAGCGCAGCATTTCGATTACACGGCAGAGAAGCCCATCCTCAACAAATTCGATGTCTTCACAAAAATTGCTGCAACACCGTTGCCTCTGCTCATGGCGCAAAAGTGCTACGCGATATTGAACAGGCCCCGCAATAAGGGCCGTGATTTCTTTGATCTCGTATTCATGATGGGCAGAAACATTTCACCCGATATGGCCTATCTAAACCAAAAGCTCAACATCGCCACGACGGTCGAACTCCGGCACAGGCTGCTTCAAAAATGCCAAAGTCTTGACATGGCCGCTATGGCCACTGACGTTGCCCCGTTCCTATTCAATCCCAACGACGAAAAAAAGGTTCGACTATTTAGAGATTACCTGGAGGGCTATTCGTTTTAGGGTCCTGTGGTTGACGGTTGAAAGTTGGCGCCCCCTATAATCCTAAAATCCTGCAATCCTAAAATCTTTGCTCTCTCTGCGCCATTGCGGTTAAAAAAATTGAAAGTTGAAGGTTGAAGGTTGAAGGTTGGCGCCCCCTACAATCCTAAAATCCTACAATCCTACAATCTTTGCTCTCTCTGCGCCATTGCGGTTAAAAAAATTCCAGAGCGAGAAAGAGAAACAGAATGAGAATGAGAAGGGTGCAGGCGGCGCCCTCTATAATCCTACAATCCTACAATCCTCGAATCCTCCCCCGATACAAAGTGTACTTCCAACACTTAGATTTGTCCTCAACTATTCAATACCATGAAAACAATTCTACGCTCTTTTGCCGCATTGTCAATTGCGGGAATCTTCTTCGCCTGTGGCAACGCACCTCAATCCGATGCTGAGGCCAAGGTCATTGGTCATTCCGACACCAAAGTGCTTCAACACCCCGACTGGTCGAAGAACGCGACCATCTATGAAGTGAATATCCGTCAGCATACCCCTGAGGGCACCTTCAATGCCTTCACCAAAGACATTCCACGCCTGAAATCCATGGGTGTCGACATCCTGTGGCTGATGCCCATTCACCCCATTGGCGAGGTGAATCGCAAAGGTGGTCTCGGTAGTCATTACAGCGTGAAAGATTACAAGGCGGTAAACCCGAACTACGGTACGCTGGGCGACTTCAAGAACCTCGTCAAAACAGCGCACGACAACGGCATGAGGGTCATCATCGATTGGGTGGCCAATCACAGCGCATTTGACAATCACTGGGCGACCGACCATTTGGAATACTATCTTCTGGACACGGCCGGTAAAATTCAGCCGCCGCTAGGCACCGACTGGTGGGATGTAGCACAGCTGAACTATGAAAACAAAGCGCTTTGGACGGGTATGACCGACGCTCTGAAGTATTGGGTGAAAGAATGTGACATCGACGGTTACCGTTGCGATGTGGCCGAGAAGGTCCCAACCCCATTCTGGGATCAGGCCCGTGCGGCTCTCGACAGCATCAAGCCGGTATTCATGCTAGCGGAAGCCGAGCGCAAAGAGCATCACCTCAAAGCTTTTGATATGAGCTACGCCTGGGAATTCATGCACATCACCAATCAAGTCGCCAAGGGAGAAAAGAAACTCAGCGATATCGACGACTATATGGCCAAGCAAGACACGGCCTTCCCGCGCAGCGCGTACCGCATGTACTTTACCACCAACCACGATGAGAACTCATGGAACGGCACCGGCAATGAACGCCTCGGCAACTTGCGCCAAACGATGGATGTGCTCGCGATGACCATTGGCGGCATGCCGCTGATTTACTCAGGTCAGGAAGGTGGTGAGCAAAAGGCTGACGGTACACCCCACCGTTTTTCATTCTTTGAGAAAGATACCGTGCAATGGAACAACTACAAATACCAGGACTTCTATTCCCGCATTTTCAAAGCGCACAAAGAGAATCCTGCCCTCTGGAACGGCGAACACGGCGGTACGTTCAAGCGCATCAAAACAAGCAGCGATGATGTGCTCTATTGTTTCTCGCGCACCAAAGACACTAACCAAGTGGTGGTGATTCTCAATTTCAGCGATAAACCACAAAGCATCGACTTTATTGAAAACATGCCCGAAGGCGAATACCCAAGTATCTTCAATGCACAATCGCTGACGCTCTATACGAAGGGACATCAGGAGTTGCCGGCATATGGGTATCAGGTGTTTGTGAAGCGCTAGTGAATGGTGAATGGTGAATAGTGAATAGTGAATGGGATGAATCAATTACTTGCGGACAATAGGGTCAGTACGTTGCGGGCTTACTTGCAGGGGAGGCTGTGTGATCGCTATGATGAGCGCGAGGCCGGTAATTTGGTGAATGCCCTGTTCGATGCCTTTCATGGTTGGTCGCGGGCGGAGCTGGTACTTCGTTCAAACGACCGATTGGGAGAGTCAGAATTGCTGCGGTACCATTTCGCGTTAAAGCGCATGATACAGGGTGAGCCCTTGCAGTATGTGCTTGGTCATGCCTGGTTCATGGGGATGAAGTTGCACTCCTCTCCGGCAGCACTTATTCCGCGACCGGAAACCGAAGAACTGGTGCGCTTAGTGATTTCCAACAACACCCTTCCCGCGCCTACATTATTGGATGTTGGCACCGGCAGCGGCTGTATCGCGGTGGCACTCAAAAAGCAGCTGCCGCAGGCATCGGTCACAGCGATTGACGTCAGCGAAGCAGCGCTTGCACTGGCTTCAATGAATGCAAATGCCATTGGTGCGGATATTCAACTCAGACTAGCTGATTTTTTGAATACAAGCGACTTAGGTCGTTTCGACATTGTCGTAAGCAATCCTCCCTACATCCCAATTCGTGAGTTGCCCACCATGGCGAAACATGTAATCGATCATGAACCGCATGTAGCTTTATTCACCCCTGATGAGGACCCGCTGATTTTCTACCGCCGCTTAATGGAGTTGACTCCCACGCTCCTAAATCCCGGAGGTCGGGTATTCTGCGAGATTCACGAAAACCTGGCAAATGACCTCTTACAATTGGCAGGAAAATACACTATCCATCAACCCGAAATTCATAAAGACTTCCAGGATAAACATCGCATGATGACCTGGCGATCCAAACCCTAATGACCATGAACAAACAGTTCCTTCTTCTTTGCTCCATCACTGTATTCTTCGCTGCTTGCATCGCGGGCATGAAAGAAACGCCGTCAACAGTCGCTATGCAGGGGCTTGCCTCTCCTATTCGCCTGCAATTGGACACCACCCTTGTAGAGCTGTCGGACTATTTGTCCGATGCCTCCAAGATTGAGCGCGTCGAATGGAATGGCCAAGCGTGGACAGCCGATTCACTCGGAGTTGTCACCCTTCTTGGTGCTGCGCCCTCACCTTTGAGCAACTTGAAGGTGACCTATAGCGGTGCTATGTTCGACATCCCGGTTTTTGCGACCAACAAGATTCGCCACACCTTTACCTACACGCCATCGCGCGCGGATGTGAGCTCAGTGGAATTGTCGGGCTCCATGAATGGCTGGAATCGCAAAGCTTCTCCACTGGTGAAAAACGGTGATCAATGGTCGATTGAATTGGTGCTCAACCAAGGCTTGTATCAATACCGTGTATGGGAAGATGGTGTTGAAATGATGGATGCCTCCAATCCGAACACCATCAGCAACGGGATGGGCGGATTGAACAACACTTTCCAGGCAGGTCCTGTGTTGACCGCACAACCAATGCTCTTTACCGAGCGAGTTGAGGGCTCATCCATCGTGCTGATGGACACCGATCAGTGCAAGAACGTTCAGGCTTATTGGGAGAACACGTTAATTCCGGCGGAAAACGTTGCGGGTAAAATCACGATTAAACTGCCGGCAGCTGCGCAGCAAAAGGCGCGCTCGCATGTGCGGGTATTTGCCGATAACGGCGTACAGCGTTACAACGATGTGCTTGTGCCGCTGGAAAACGGGAAAGTCATCACCTCAGCAGCGGGTCTCAACCGCGGGGATTTGCGCAACACGGTCATGTATTTTGTGATGGTGGATCGTTTTGTCGACGGTGAACCCGGCAATAATCGACCAACGCCCGACTCAACCATTCACCCGAAAGCCAATAACCTTGGAGGCGATTTGCAAGGGATTACGCAGAAGATCAAGGACGGCTATTTCGAGCAATTGGGCATCAACACCATTTGGATCTCCCCGATTACCACTAACGCAGAAGGCGCGTGGGGCTTGTGGGACAACGGCGTGAAGAGCACCTTTTCGGCGTATCATGGCTATTGGCCGACATCACTGCGCAGCATCGACAACCGTCTGGGTAGTGATGCCGCTATGAAGGAACTGCTCAGCACAGCGCACGCTCGCGGCATGAATGTCATTTTGGATTACGTAGCGCATCACGTGCATCAAGACCACCCGCTGTACAAGCAAAAGCCCGAATGGACGACGCCGCTTTACCTGCCCGATGGCACCATGAACACGGAAAAGTGGGATGAACATCGTCTGACCACCTGGTTCGACACCTTCCTTCCGACATGGAAGTTTGCTGATCATGCAGTGGTGGAAGCGTTGACCGACACTGCCATGTATTGGGTAGAGAACTACGATTTGGATGGATTCCGTCATGATGCGACCAAGCACATTGACACGGATTTCTGGCGCACGCTCACGCGCAAGGTGAAGGGCTATCAGGCAAAACACCCGGAGCGCAACCTCTATCAAATCGGCGAAACGTATGGCAGCCCGGAATTGATTTCCTCTTATATCAGCAGCGGACAGCTGGACGCTCAGTTTGATTTCAACCTGTATGATGCTGCGGTGGACGCTTTTGCCAAGCCGGAGACCAACTTCAGTAATCTGGAGCGCGTGCTGGACGAGAGTATGTCGTATTACGGCAACCACCATTTGATGGGCAACATCACGGGCAATCAGGATAGGGCGCGCTTCATCTCTTATGCCGATGGTTCGGTGCAGTTTTCAGAGAATGCAAAGCTGGCGGGCTGGACGCGCGACATCCAGAACCGGGATACGGCGGGATTCAAGAACATGGAAATGCTGATGGCCTTTTTGATGACAACGCCCGGTGTGCCTTGTATTTACTATGGCGATGAAATCGGTATGCCGGGAGGCAATGATCCGGATAATCGTCGCATGATGCACTTTGAAGATTGGAGTGCTCCTCAGCGTCAATTGCAAGAAGTCACGCGTAAACTTGTGAATCTGCGTCGATCCAACATGGCGCTGACCTACGGTGAACTGGAGGTGCTTTACAATGAAGGGGGCGTGCTGGTGTTTGGCCGCAAGTACTTTGACAGCGTGGCGGTGGTGGTGATGAATAAGGGATTGAGCAAGGAAGCGATCACTGTTACGCTGCCGGAGCGCTATCAGTTGCAAGGCAGTAAAAACTTAGGGAATAAGGATATTCAAGGAGACGCTAACCAACTAACGATTACGGGTAATGCAGGATTTGAGGTATTTACGAGGTAGTCTTTAGGCACAAATTAATGTCCTAGTGGTTCCGACTTTTCGAGTGATTCTCTACTAGACATATATCCGAACAGCGGTCGGGGCGAGCCATCCGTCGGGGCGAGACTTCCGTCTAGACTAGCCATCCGTCGAGGCGAGCCATCAGTTGGAGCAAGCCATCCGTCGGGGCGACCTATCATGGTCGCCCTCTGAGCGCGCAGGCGCGCTCAGAGGGCGGGGCGCCCATTGCAGGGCGCCCTTACCGGCCTTCGCCGAGGGCCTCGATCTGTTGGAGCTCTTGATCGATCATGTCTTCGATGGCCTTGCGCTCCGACTCATTGAGTTTGGCGTTGAGTTTTGCTTGTCGCTTGAGGAAGCGGTACATGTCGCGCTTGTGGATTTCGTAGGCGATATACACAGTGTACTTGCCTTCGGCGTTGAGGTACTTCTCCTCTCCTATTTTGCGCAAATCGGCGATGGTGGTATTGGTGACTTCGCGAATGAGTGATTGGAACTTATCGTTGATTTCGCTACCGCTGGCTGTTTCATTTTCGTGCAAGTATTGATCGGTGACGACTTTCATGCGGGTTTCCACTTGCTGGGCGAGTTCCTTTTTGGCTTGAAGATCTGCCTTATTCTTGGCGATGTTCTCGTCGCTGCTGTCGCCTTTGCCCTTAGCGCGGAAGTAGCGTGATGTGCTTTCATACTTTCCGCCTGAAAATGGTTCTTTGACTTTCTCGCCCATGGGTGATGTGGATTTGCAGGCCTGAAGTGCAAGCAGCAGAACAAGACCGGGAACGAGGAGGAAATTTTTGAAAGCGTTCATGTGACTTTGGTTTTAATTTGACGCAAACTTGAGAAAAATTGTGCCAAGTCGGTTAGCCTCATGATAAAAGATGCACCTGTCCTTTTACGCTCTGCCCGCTTCGATGATCTTGAAGCGATCCTGGGTATTTACAACGAGGCCATCGAAACCACCACGGCTATTTACGAGTACGATCTTTTCGACACAGCTTACATACAGCAGTGGTGGCAGCACAAGTGCGATGCCGGTCATCCGGTGATCGTGATAGAGGTTGACGGCCATGTTGCGGGGTTTGCGACTTACGGAGTATTCAGAGTACGCGCAGCTTATCGCACAACGATGGAGCATTCACTTTACGTCCATTCTTCCTTCCGGGGTTTGGGCTTGGGCAAGAAGTTATTGGAGAGCATTATCGCCGAAGCTCGACTCAACAACGTGCATGTGCTGATTGGCGGCATCGATGCCGACAACACCTTGAGCATTGCGCTTCATGAGCGCTTTGGGTTTCGCATAGCGGGGCGATTGCATGAGGTGGCACACAAATTTGACCGCTGGTTGGATCTTATTTTTATGGAATATAGGTTCTAGGTATCCTATTCTAATCAACACCAATTAGGCGAGTTTCCGCGACCAAGCCTGAGCCGGTTTTTCAATCAATCGATAAAACACATAGGCCGAAATTAGGCTAATACCGATTCCTCCGGCTATAACCAAGAACTTTTGGTAAGGCTCTCTGAAGATATGGGACATGAAGTTTACAAAAGCTCCACCAATAAACGAATGGATGAGATAAAGCGAGTAGGAGAAATTACCCAATAGATTACCCCACTTAAAACTTCTATTTCCGAAAAACGCAATAACGGCTAGCGTGGCAAGACCAAACACAATATCAACCAAAGGCAAATGATACAGAGAAACTACCGAAGCTAACACCAATGAAAGAAAAAACTCGGTTGTCGTCCATCGACGTGTAATCCAAAGTGCATAGCCCATCCCTATGAGGAAAAAAGCACTCCAACACGCGAAAAAGTATTTGGATCCAACGAACAACGGCGGAATTAACATCATCATCATAAAAGTCATTCGCTTGAATTTGTCTCCTGAAATGGCCAGCGGAAAAGTCAAGGCGAGCACAACGTAATATTGGAATTCGACAAATAAGGTCCAATAAATTTCATTGATCCATTTAGCACCTTCAACAAAGGGGATTAGATAACCAATATGCAGAAGAAGATCTCGAAGTGAAGGAATTAGGTCGGCGTTTGTTGAACTACCGAAACGACTGCTGAGATAAAGATAAAACACCCCGAGTAAGACCGAGGCGAAATAAGGCGGCTCGATACGAATGAAGCGTTTTAGCATGAACTTGCCAAACTGTGGCAGTTTGTAGTTCAGATGAATAAGCGATAATGGAATGACGATTCCGGAAATAATGAAAAACACCTGAACGCCCTTTTGCCCATACCAAAAGGTTCGCGTGACGTCTGAAGACGCGATGTAATCCGTAGTCGTGCATACGAAGTGATACGCACAGACCATCAGGGCGGCCAATCCGCGTAGGGTAACAATTATTGGAATATTAATTTTGGACAATCCGCTCGTTTCCATCGCACTTTGATTCTTCTCCATTCAGACGTGTTGACTTTATCGTGAATTGTTATCAAGCAAACATAATGAATCGATTGATTTCGCAATGAACGAAGCTAAATATTACCCCGCGTTCAACAATCAATAGTCTTTCGGTTCGCTACATTTGCACGCCCATGATTTCCGATAAAAAACCGGTTCAAGATTTCATTCAATTGCTTGTTCAACATGGTATCAAGCACGTGATTATTTGTCCGGGTTCACGCAATGCGCCCTTCAGTATTAGTCTATCGGAAGATTCCCGGTTCACGGTGCATAGTATCGTTGACGAGCGCAGCGCTGCGTTCATCGCCCTGGGCATGGCGCAGCAACTGGATCACACGGTCGCTTTGATTTGTACCAGCGGCACAGCAGCGTTGAACTTCGCACCGGCTCTTGCCGAGGCATTTTATCAGCGTGTGCCCCTGTTGGTGGTCACTGCGGATCGGCCCATTGAATGGATTGATCAAGGCGAGGGCCAAAGTATTCGTCAGCGCGAGGTCTATCGCAACTACGTCAAAGCTTCTTACGAAATCGCGGAGGAAGCCGCGGAGGGTGATTTGGTATGGTACAATGTGCGCCTCATGGATGAGGCCATGCGACTGGCCAATGAAGGCGTACGCGCACCGGTGCACGTGAATTTCCCCTTGCGCGAACCGCTTTACAAAATGGTCGATCAGCCTACTGAGTCTGTTAAGATGATTCGGCGCGCAACAGGCGACGTGCGATTGGCGGATACGGAATTGAATGAACTTCAACAACGCATCGCCACCTGTCCAAAGGTGATGGTGTTGGCCGGTCAAATGCGCGCCGACAAGGAGATGCTTGCGGCGATTCGCTTGTTTTCGCAACGCGAAAATGTGACGGTATTGACTGAGGCTCACAGTAACCTCGCCGATGATAGCTTCATCACCACCATTGACCGGCTGCTCGCTATTTCTGACAGCGACACCCACAGCTACATTCAGCCGGACTTGCTAATTACAGTGGGCCACAATCTTATTTCGAGAAAGATTAAAGCGCTCCTGCGTAAAAGCAATACAGTGCATTGGCATGTGGATATCAGTGGCGAAGGATTAGATACGTTGAAGCAGCTCAGCAAGGTGATTCCGATTACTCCAACAGCCTTCTTTGAAAGCTTGAATGGCGGAGCGAAGCCAATCGCATCGGATTACCGCAAGCGCATGTTGGAACTGCATAACGCCGCACGAAGCTCAGCCCGCGAATTTGTGCAGTCGGCGCCATGGAGTGATCTGGCGGCCTTTCACGTGTTGCATCCTCTGTTGCCCGGTGGCACTGATGTTCAAATGGGCAATAGTTCAGCCGTGCGGTATGTGTTGCTCGATGATGCCCGTTGTGATCTGCATTACTATGGCAATCGCGGTGTGGCAGGTATTGACGGCTGCACCAGCACTGCGCTGGGCGCAGCAACGTTGTCGGGTCGCACTACAACGCTCATCAGCGGGGATATCGGATTCTTTTACGACAGCAATGCCCTGTGGAATAACCTGGATAAATCTCACTTAAAGATTATCGTCATCAACAATGGCGGGGGTGGTATTTTCCGCATTATCGACGGACCTGATCCTTCTTCCCAAGCGCTGGAGACTTTTTTTGAAACAGCCCACACACGCAGTGCAGCGGGTATGGCCGCCATGTATGCGATTCCCTTCCGAGGCGCTACCGACGTGGAATCTCTGCGTGAAGGTATGACCTGGCTATATGCCACAGCGGGTTGTGCGATTTTGGAGGTGATGACTCCCCGCCTCGACAACAGTCCTATTTTGAAAGCTTACTTCGAGCACATCCGCGTCAACAGTGTGCGCTAATTTCAGCCGACGTGAGTCCCTTGGGACGGGGAAGTTCACAGCTATATTTGCCGCCTAAAAAATTTTCTCAATGAAAGAAGTTTTTATCGTTGCCGCCGTGCGCACTCCCATGGGGAGTTTCGGTGGATCATTAGCCTCTGTGTCTGCCACCAAACTGGGCGCTGCAGCCATCAAAGGAGCATTGGATCGCATTCAGCTTGATCCCAATGAAGTCAATGAAGTCATTATGGGCTGCGTGCTGCAGGCCAATCTCGGACAGGCCCCTGCACGTCAGGCGGCGAAGTTTGCCGGATTGCCTGATGGTGTTGCTTGCACTACCGTCAATAAGGTATGTGCGTCCGGAATGAAGGCCATCATGCAAGGTGCGCAGAGCATCATGCTGGGTGATGCCGACGTGGTCGTTGCCGGTGGTATGGAAAACATGAGTCAGGTTCCCTTCTACTCTGAGAACCTGCGTTGGGGAAATAAATACGGTAACGTGAGTATGATCGACGGTTTGGCCAAGGACGGCCTGACGGATGTGTATCACAACTACGCGATGGGAGTTGCGGCGGATATGTGCGCCAAGGAATGCAATATCACGCGTGAAGACCAAGATGCCTTTGCCATCGAAAGCTATAAGCGTTCAGCTGCAGCTTGGTCGACCGGTAAATTCAGTGCTGAAATCGTTCCTGTACAGGTGACCGGTCGCAAAGGCGATGTGGTGACCTTCAGCGAGGACGAAGAATATAAGAATGTCAATTTCGATAAAGTACCGGGCTTGCGCGCGGCTTTCTCCAAAGACGGCACTGTGACTGCTGCCAATGCCAGCACGATGAATGACGGTGCTGCGGCGCTGGTATTGATGAGCAAGGAAAAAATGGAATCGCTTGGCTTGAAGCCACTGGCGAAGGTTCGTTCATACGCCGATGCAGAGCAGGCTCCGGAGTGGTTTACCACTACCCCATCGTTGGCGCTTCCGAAGGCTGTAGCCAAGGCGGGATTAGCCATGAGTGATCTGGAATTTGTTGAGTTGAATGAAGCCTTCTCTGTTGTCGGCATTGTGAATGCTCAGAAAATGGGACTCGATCCGGCGAAGGTGAATGTCAATGGCGGTGCCGTTTCCCTTGGTCATCCGCTGGGATGTTCAGGTGCCCGTATCATCGTAACGCTCATTCATGTGCTGGCGCAGAACAACGCCAAGATTGGCGGCGCCGGAATTTGCAATGGTGGCGGTGGAGCGAGTGCGATGGTGATTGAGCGGGGGGAATAGGGACTGGGGACTGAGGACTGGGGATAAGGGACTGAGGACTGGGGATGAGGTGAAGATTGCTTATCGACCACGCTTTCTGACTATCGCCTTTCAGCTAGCCCCGTAGGGGCGAAATATCAATAGCGAGAAATATGTCGTTGGCCAAAAAGCCCCGGAGGGGCGACACTCAATAGTGACAAGTGACGAATGGCGAAGGGCGAGTGGGCCTCTTGACTGCGCTCGGGGACAGGATGTTTCGCGGAAAAATATAACCTCGGCTGCGAACGGTCGGCTTGTTTGCGGCGTTCAATTACAGTGATTTTTCATGCTGAATTAAAGTGACATCGCAAATGTTCCTTTTTATCTATCCTATTACATTCGCTTTTTCACCGTTTCAAACGATTAACCATGCCAACCGGATTCTCTTTTCCATCAGCCCTTTCCAGCGTGCTGTGCTTCTGCTTAGGTCTTGCTCTATCACAGCAGGTTTGCGGCCAAACAGACATCATTGCCAACGTGCCAACCATGGAACACGTCTATGGGCTATGGAAAATCTCCGGAATGCGGTTTAATTGTCCTGAATCTGAGGCAATCACTAAAGAGATGAATACGCCTGCCACAGAAGCGATGGCGCTCGCAGCAACAGCATCTGTTGTTTTTGAATTTCGTCGTAATGGCGATTTGGCTTTGGATGAAGTCGTGCACAAGACTTTTCGTATTGCGAACGATACGCTCATTTTCAAGAATGAGAACATCGCACAAATTGAAAAGAGCTATGAGGACAGCACCTATTCGGATGAGCATTGGTACACCTTGGATACAACCTACACCTATGACCGATTTGTAATTGTCGGTGCCAATGAAAAGACCATGGAGCTGAAACAAATCATCCATTTGGATGACGAAACGATTGCACCTATGGGAAATTTCATCATGATGGCTTATCCGGAATTACATGGCAAGTCGATTGAAATTACGACCACGTATACGCGGGCGAAATTGCCGCGCGCGCCATGGGTTCAGCTTGACTTTACTCCCTTCATTGACAGCAGCGATAGAGTTCTTACCTGGGATGGAATAATGATGAAAGGGAGAGGCAGAGATTTACATTCATTGTATGGCCAGTCACTTGTGTTCCTGAAAAAATCTAATAATGAGCAAATGGATACACTTTTCATTAGCTCAGATAAAGGAGTAACATGGCAATCGCGCTCATTGAATTTCGGAACTGACACGATTGATACTTACATCGATGAAAACGGCGATAAACAATACAGCTTATCCAAGATTTCAATTCAGCATATATATACGACCGATAACAATCTTATACTTAAAACCACAAGAGGATGCTACTTCACTAATGACGCCTTAACCGGAGAGTACTTATTTGAGCCTGGACATAAGCTGTCATTTTGTGCTCACTATAGAACGGATACGCTCACACTGCGACACGTCGGAGAAAAAATCAAATCATGCAGAATTCGAAGAACGCAATACGATATCAGCGATTCACTCTGGATTATTGCAGGTCTGGGAAAAAGAGAAGTCGAAGGTAAATATACCAAAGAATGTCAAGTTTTTTTTTTTTCGAAATCTACCTGATACTCTGTGGGGAGCGTCATCAATCGATGGATCACTTTTTCCAGGTATGATGCCACAGTGGTTAAAAATATTTGACCACGCTATTCTTATGATGACACAATATGGAATGCTCATTTCAACTGATCAGGGAAAATCATGGAAGAAATATCAGTATGGTGGATTCGCAGTAACCCCAACGTTGTCGGAGGATGCTGAGATCTGCACTTTGAATGTTGGTAATCATTGGCTTATTGCGTGTAAAACAGGCGTATGGCTCAGTAAAGACGGTGGAATAACCTGGGTTGAACTCAACAACCAACAATTGAAAAAAGGAGTTGATTCTATTGCCATAGTGGACGATGAACTTTTTGCACTGACCGATAGCGGCTACTTGTGGAAAGCCAATTTGCAGGAGTTACTCCACTACGCCGAAAGCGAGTGAAGACGTGCCACCGTCGAGCATCAGGATTCTCAACGTTAAGACTGCCTTTTTCCGGTCGCGTTTATATTCGCACCATGAAAACAAGACTGCTTTTATTGGCTGCCTGTCTGGTGGCTTCTTCCTCTGCACTTTGGTCGCAGACGACGGATGCTGAAAAGGACATCCGCACGGTTTCTAAAGATTCCGTTATGGGTTGGAAAACAGGAGGTATTCTCGGGTTGAACATCTCACAGGCCTCGTTTACCAATTGGGCTGCCGGTGGTCAAAACACCGTGGCGATTGGAGGGTTGGTCAATCTCTTTGCGAAATACAAGAGTGAGAAAGACTCCTGGGACAGCATGCTCGACCTGGGATACGGTTTGCTCAAGCAGGGTAAAGACGCCGACTTCATCAAGACGGACGACAAGGTAGACTTCACGTCTAAATACGGACGAAAGGCGTCTTCCAAGTGGTATTACGCCGGGCTTGTCAACTTCAAGACGCAGATGACAGCCGGTTATAATTATCCCAACGATTCAGTAAAGATTTCTGACCTATTGGCTCCTGCTTACGTGCTTGCGGCCATTGGTATGGATTACAAGCCCAGCGACAAACTCACGGCCTTCATTGCTCCTATTACATCCAAAAACACGATTGTCAACAACGAGCTCCTGGCCAATGCCGGTGCTTTCGGGGTGGATAAAGCGGTGTATGATGCTGAAGGAAATATCGTGACCCCGGGAAAGAAGTCCCGATCAGAGGTCGGTGGTTATGTGCGCATGGTGTATCAGCAGACGTTCTTCAAAGACAAGAGCGTTTCGATCATTTCAAAGCTTGATCTCTTCTCGAATTACAAGCAAAACCCTCAGAACATTGATGTCAGCTGGGAAACAATTATCGGTCTCAAGGTCAACAAGTACATCACCACTACGATCACCTCTCACCTGCTCTATGATAACGATATCGCCATTGCTGTCGACCGCAATAACGACGGGATCACCGATGGTTCGGGTCCGCGCACGCAGTTCAAGGAAGTGATTGGCGTCGGTTTCAACTATAAGTTTTAACCAACAACCCAAGAATGGGTAGAAATTCCCTGTTGTGTAGTGCTGTCGAAGCCTATCTTCGTTCACCAATAATTCCATTGAAATAACTCTATGATGAACCTTCGTTCCATCCTTATTGCAGCGCTTTTAGGCTCTGCCTCTGTTCAAGCCCAAACGACCTGGCCGCTCGATAGCACAGTGCTCGTGCAAACTGATGTAGTGACCGGCATTACCCGTCCATGGGAAATCCTGTGGGGTCCCGATGATTACATCTGGGCGAGCTGTCGCAATGGTAAGGTGCTGCACATTGACCCCGTTACCGGTAATTACACTACGATTCTCGAGCTCACCGTGAGTAACAACGGTAGCGGTGAACCGGGTTTGTTGGGAATGGCTTTACATCCCGATTTTACCAATACGCCCAAGGTGTTTTTGGTGTATAACTATTCGCAAGGGAATACTATCAAGGAACGCCTTTCATCATTTGACTGGAACGGAACTGCACTCACGAATGAAACTTACCTAATCGATAATATCGCTGGTCAATCGATTCACAACGGTTCACGTCTGGTGATTTCACCCGACAACAAAATCATGATGACTACCGGGGATGTTGGCAGTGGTGGCGACGTTTCTCAGGATCTATCATCCAAAAACGGTAAGGTTTTACGCATCAATTTGGATGGATCGATTCCATCGGATAACCCCGATCCATCGACCTACGTATGGTCATTTGGTCACCGTAATGGCCAGGGATTGTGTTATGGTCCATCCGGCATTCTTTACGAAAGCGAGCATGGTCAGAACAACAGCGACGAGTTGAACATCATCGAGCCTTCGCGCAATTATGGCTGGCCGGAGGTTGAAGGGGCTTGCAATACCAATGCTGAGCAGAACTATTGCAGTCAGAACAATGTCATGGAGCCGATCAAAGAATGGTCTCCATGCGTGGCGGTGAATGGTTTGGAATATTACAATCACCCTGCAATTCCTGAGTGGCAAAACAGTTTGATTATGGGAGTTATGGGTGGATTGAGCGGAACGAGTTCATCGAACGACCGTGTGTCGATTTTACACCTGAGTGAAGACGGCATGACTGTACTTTCGGAAGACAAACTCTTCACATCGCTTAATCAGCGCTTCCGTGATGTTTGTATCAATCCGTATACAGGTGCACTTTATGTGGCGCTCAATGGCACGCAATATCCCGGCACTGCCCCTAACAAGATCATCATGTTTGCGCCGCAAGACACCACAACCAATTCGGTGGTGAGTTTGCCTACGATTGGTCAAGACATGAAGCTTTATCCCAACCCTGCTGAAACGATGATGACGATGGAAGCGGCGAGCACCTTAGTTGGATCTGATCTCACCATCTTCAACAATGAAGGCAAGCAAGTGATGCAAGTAAAGATTCAATCGCCCAAGCAAGTGCTCGACATTTCGACGTTGCCTCAAGGCGCTTATTGGACAGTAGCCAGTTCGTCGTTGGGAACGGTGACGCGGACCTTTGTGAAAGCTTCAAAATAATTTCTTTAGAACCCTATCCTGAAAAGAGAATGGCAGCATTCTCTTTTCTTTTTTTGTAGCCATGAAACTCCGATTCAATCTTGTTGTCGCCTTGTTGTGCCTGGGGTACCTTGCCCTAGAGTGGAACAACGGGCGCGCACAGATGGCGGATTTCCGGGTGTACTATGATGCAGCCAATGCGCTCATACACGGCGATACGCTTTACGGTAAAGCCTTTGGAGTGAGTAGCGGTTTTTATAAGTACTCCCCTTTTGCGTGTCTTCCTTTTGTGCCGCTGGCCCTGCAGCCTTATGCGGTGGCTTCGGTGCTATATTATGTGCTACTCACTGCCGCGCTCATCTATTTCTTATGGCGGGTGTCCGAGTTTGTGACAGGCGAAGGCGGCAAGCAGGCGCTGGTATTAGCGGGACTATCAGGCGTGTTTTTGATTGACCACTTGGAGCGCGAACTGCATTTGGGCAATGTGAATTTGTTTTTGCTCATGTTATTGTTTGAAGTGTATCGATTGCTTCGACAACAGAAACACATCTCGGCAGGAGTGCTGTATGGATTGGTATTGCTCTTCAAGCCGCACTTTTTACTGCTCCTACCCTATTTTATTTGGAAACGCAACTTGCAGGCAGTCGCAGCTACGGTTGCCTGTGTACTTGCCGGACTTCTATTACCCGCATTGGCACTGGGCTGGGAAGCGAATATGCAGCTCTTGCGTTTTTGGGGCTTCACGATTGGTGATCATAATGTGGCATTGCAACATAGTCCGAACACGCTCTACGGGCTCATCAATCGTGGCTTAATGGGCGGAATTGCCGGTCCATGGCTCATCCTGGGAGTGCTCAGCGGAGTGGCAATCATAATCGCTGCATGGTTGTTTTTGAATGACCGTCGTGAAGGAGTTCGCTGGTCGAAAGAGGTACGTTACGCTGAGTTCTTTTTATTGGTGGGCATTGTTCCGAACCTGGTGCACACGGATACGGAGCACTTCATGTGGGTATGGCCGATGCTGGCATTGGCCTTGCAAGCGGCATTGACGTCAGGAATTCGTCATCGCAATCTGATTATTCTGTTGTTGATGATTGCCTTTATTCCTTTTGCCATCAACAGTCCGGATTTGGTTGGTGAAAAGCTGCAGTTGTTGTTTGATGAAGGCTTACTGGGAGTGGCGAATGTGTTGATTTTGGTGGCGGGATTGTGGGCGGCTCGGGAACTGAAGCCGGTTGAAAAGTTGAAGGTTGAAGGTTGAAAGTTGAAAGTTGCTGTGGGTCGCGCGAATTCCTTTTAGATTTAAGCTATGAAAGTCGAAACGCGTATACAAACATTGGATGCTCTGAGGGGTTTTGCCTTGCTGGGAATATTGCTCATGAATATCCACTGGTTTGGCATGCCGGAGAACACGGTCGAAGATTTGCGCATAAGGGGCGAGTTTAGCGGACCGAATTATTGGAGTTGGTGGATGATTGAGGTGTTCTTTCACGGCACCATGCGGGGGATGTTTTCTTTGCTGTTTGGCGCTAGTGCAATTCTTATACTCGAACATTATGCCGCCAAAACATCGTTGGATAGTGCTGCTGAATTCTTCTCTCGTCGACTAGTCGTATTGTTTCTTTTTGGTCTATTCAACGCTTATGTCTTGTTGTGGCCGGGCGATATTCTCTACACGTATGCCCTTGCAGGCCTATTCATTCTGCCGTTTTATCGGTTACCGATGAAGCGTTTGCTTATCATCGCCGGTGTGGTGATGGTGTTGTTTTCGGTGAAACAATCCTGGAGCAAGCAGAAGCCGGTGCGTATGAAAGCTGCTGCTGATATAGCGCTGGCGGTGGATACCACCGTCACACCGCTGACTTCTGGGCAGAAGGCGGATATTGATACCTGGCAGTCCTTTCAGCACGAGCATAGCGTTGAACACAAGCGCATGGTAGATGAAGATCAGATTGCTTGCACGCAGGGTGATTTTTGGACCTTCTTTGCCTACTCTGCTTCGATCAGTTATTTCCTCGAGACGGACTTTGTCTACAACTTCTTTTTTCTCGATGCCTTCTCGTTTATGTTGATTGGCATGGCACTCTACCGCGCGGGTGTGCTGACGGGCAAGCGCAGCAAGCGATTCTACATCATCATGAGTGCGATTGGCTTCGCTATTGGCTTCCCTATTTATTACTTGGCAGCCTCCGCGAAAGTGAATTATGGTTTTGACCCGTATCAGATTGCGGTGCACCGGCCATGGGTCATTGAGCAATTCGGACGGCTTGGACTGACTCTGGGCTACTTGGGTTTGTTGAATCTGCTGTTCCAATTGCCGCTCACTGCATGGCTCACGCGACTGTTTTCGCCGGTAGGTCGATTGGCGTTCACCAATTATCTGATGCAAAGCATTATCGGCGGATTACTTTTCAGTGGCTTTGCTTTTGGGCTGTTCAACCAACTCGAACGCTATGAATTGTATTACGTAGTTGGAGCTATTTGGGTGTTTCAACTCGTATTCAGTCATGTGTGGATTCGCATTTTCACCATCGGCCCTTTTGAATGGCTTTGGCGCAGTGCGACGCATTGGGAGTGGCAGAAGTTTGAGCGGGTGCGCTAAATAAAACTGCCTACTTCGACTTGAAGCCCAGCTTATACCCTATGTACGCCATCGGGAAATAGGCCAGCCCTAAATCAAGCGCATCGAACCACATGGGGCTTGGAAACTCCATGACCATTCGCAGGCCGCCAACGAAGAATAGAGCGCCGATGATGAGCGCCAGTTGTAATTGGCGTGAAGTAGCGAATCGAGCAACCACTAATGCACCGAGAAATGTTCCCAAGGCATGCGCAAGGAAAGGGAACAGGAAATGTTGTGGTTGCATGAGCGGCATGCCGGCAGCCAATCCTTCGGGTGTGGTGAGGTTCACTCCAGCGGGCGCAGGAACAATGATGCTACCTAAAATGACAAGCGCCATGTTGGCCATTGCACCAACGAATGCGCCGCATACGGTCACCAGGATGTTCTTGAGAATGGGATGCATAGTGATTATTCTTTTTGATGTGACGAATATAGTTTTTGATACAAACATGCGCATCGTTTTTTTCATTTCGCACTCTCCAATGTACCGATTCGAACAATTCAATAAGCGTTTCTAAGAATTGACTTTTCACATACGAATTGCATCACTTTTCCATTTTGTTTAACTTTTTTAGCGTTTTCGTAAACAAATTCCATTTCGTCCTGTTTTTCATGTGGTTAGGGTCAATAAGAACCGTTACCGGAGTTACCGAAAATCCTAAAGAGTAGGCTTAACAAAAATCATTATCAAATGGAGCACTTAACTATTGCGAGTGACAATTACGTCGCGTTTACATTCTTTATTGGAACCATGGCTATGATGGCCGCTTCCGTGTTTTTCTTTTTTGAATTAAACAATACGTCACCCAAATGGCGTACTTCTGTTTTGGTGTCGGGTCTGATTACCTTTATTGCTGCTGTGCACTACTATTACATGCGCGGCTACAACCTGGAAACAGGTGAGTCACCAACGTTCTTCCGCTATGTTGACTGGATCTTGACCGTTCCGTTGATGTGCGTAGAATTCTACCTTATCACTAAGAAGGCCGGTGCAAAAATGTCATTGTTGTGGAAACTCATTTTCGCTTCATTGGTGATGCTCGTAACCGGTTACTTCGGTGAGACCATCGATCGCGGTAACAGCGTAATGTGGGGTGTCATTTCAGGTGCTGCCTACTTCTACATTGTTTACTTGATCTGGTTTGGCGAAGTGGCTTCACTGGCGCAAACTGCAGGTGCAAACGTTGCTCGTGCAACGCGTGTATTGGCTTGGTTTGTATTGGTGGGTTGGGCTATCTATCCATTGGGTTACATTTTGGGAACTCCCGGTGGATTGTTCGGTATGCAGTTGGTGTCTGATCCTGCTGCTGCCGCTCACTCAATGGATATCGTTTACAACATTGCCGACGCGATCAACAAGATTGGTTTCGGTTTGGTAATCTACAGCTTGTCACGCAACGCTGAAGACTAATTATCACATGATATAATCAGTCCAAAAAGGGAGGATTCGAATACTATCGTTTCCTCCCTTTTCTTTTCCATAGCACCTTAACATGAATCCTCAACCAACGCAAACGTATGATTACATCTTCTGCGGTGCAGGTGCATCCGCATATTTGCTCATGTTGAGCATGCATGAAAGGGGATTATTCAAGGAGAAGAATGTTCTTCTGATTGATAAGGAAGAAAAAAATCGTCGGGATAAAACCTTTTGTTTTTGGTCTAAACGGGATGAGTCGATTGAGCGTTCGCTCCAAGATCTTATTTCACACTCGTGGTCTTCTGTTATTTTACCCAATAAGGAAGAAGTACAACTTGACCCATTGAGCTATCATCACGTGTCGAGTTTAGATCTTTATCGTAAGATCGATGTTTTAGCGGCCGATTGCGGTTGGAAGCGATTGGCAGGAGCAGTTGATGAGATTGTTGTTGATGAGAATAATTTTTGTGTGCACTTAGGCCAGGAGAGGATTATCGGAAAGATGATCTTTGATTCGCGGACTCCAACCTTTCAAACACCCAAGAGGCATGAAAGCCACCTCCACCAAAGCTTCATCGGTTGGCGCATCGCATTGAAAAGTGGTCAAAGCTTTCCGGCAGCTTTTCGCTTCATGGATTTTGAAGTGAATCAGTTAAATGCTACGCAATTCGTTTACGTCCTGCCCTTCGGCGATGGCAGCGCGATGGTTGAACTGACTCGATTCGGCACAGAACAACTGAACGCCACAGAGGCTGACGTCATCTTGAATGACTATATCCGACAACATTATGGGGAATTCATCAAATTAGACGAGGAGCAAGGATGTATTCCGATGTGCACTGCCCCTATCCTTGATTCAACGACTGAGGGAGTGGTTCAACTGGGGGCCAGAAACTACGCTATCAAGGCCAGCACAGGATATGCGTTTAAGCGCATGTTCTATCATGCGGAAGACGTCGCATCGGCTCTTGCTAGTGGTGCGTCTCCAACAGCCAACAACCAAACTCATGCTGAAGTATTCCGCGGGCGATTTGCCTTTTACGATAGCCTGTTGCTCGATATCCTCACGCGAACTCCCGATAAGGGAAAACCGATTTTTGAATCGCTCTTCAAGCACAATAAGCTCAAGCGTATTCTGACCTTTCTGGACGAGCAATCCGATTTAAAGGATGAATTCGTCATCTTCAGTCGCTTGCCTCTGATGCCCTTTTTAAAAGCACTTTGGCGCAGAATTCAGCACCATCAGGCGTTTGTTCCCGCCGTTTTATTGGCGTTGTGTGCGCTCTTCATGGCATTGCCTCAGGAGCTCTCGCAAGCACTCGCCTCCATAACGCTCATCATTGGTTTAGTCACCATCGGAATTCCTCATGGTGCTTTGGATCATTTACTGGAAACACGTCAATTGGATTCCGGAAGACTACCCGGCTTCATTGTAAAATACTTGTCCATCGGTGCTGTGATGGCGCTGTTGTGGTTCCTGGCACCGAGCATTTCGGTTTTACTCTTTGTCCTGTATTCCGCCTGGCATTTTGGGCAGGCTGATGGAAAGCAGTGGTCAATGAACGCCGCTTTATCGCTGGCCTGGGGAGCCTCAGTGCTGGTTTATATTTTGGGAACTCACATGCAGGAATCGAATGCGATCCTGACGACAATGAGCGCGCTATCGCTTCCCTTTGGCTTGCCGGTATGGGTCCTAAGTCCTTGGATCATCTTCTTTTTATTCAAACGAAACCTGGCGGGCGTATTGACCACCTCATGGCTTCTACTCAGCAGTCAATTGCCGCTGATGTTCGCCTTTGGCCTTTACTTCATTGGTCAGCACAGTCTGACGGGCTGGAAACACATTCAATCCCATTTGGGTATGAGTCATCAACGCATGTGGCTGCATGCACTTCCCTTTCATTTGGGTGCTTGGCTGCTGTTGGGCGTATTCAGTGTTGTAATAAGCACATCAGGCATGGCAAGTGAGCTGTTCACCTGGGGAAACTTCTTCATCTTTCTGGCGTGTATCAGCCTGCCGCATGCGCTGGCGATGCAGGGGGTGTATAAATATAAGTAGATCAAAAACGACCTGCTGTTTCTTACAGCAAGAACGGCTTCATACCTCCAAAATAGTTCTCAAACTGTCCTTCAGCGAGTCAATTTGAACAGGCTGTAACTTACCCAAACGCTGTAACAATCTTCGATTATCGATAGCCCGCATTTGATCCACCAATATTGCACTTTCCTTTTCCAGATATCGCTTGCCGATATAAATACGCAGAATATTCATCTCTCGATTCACTTGGCTTGTCACAGGGCAAATAATCGTAGATGAAAGTAAGTTGTTGAGCAAATCAGTTTGAACGACTACTACCGGACGAACTTTTCCCATCTCGGTTCCCTTTCCGGGATTGAGATTAGCGAGCCATATGTCAAATTGTTTGATCATAATCATCAAGTGCATCAAGTGCTTCGAATTCTTTCAGAACCTCCATGGAGCTTACTCGAGCCAAGTTCGCTTCGCGAGCTAATTGAGCTTTTAGGATTTTTCTTCGATTGTATTTGTTATATAGGGACAATGCCTCATTGATATAGCGATTCCTTGCTAAATCCAGTTTGGCTACAAGTCTTTCAGTTTCTTCGAAGACTTCATCATCCAATTTTAACGAAAGCACTTTCATGGGACACATGTTTCCACAAAAGTATATACTTTTAGAGTATACCATAGTGTTATTTTTAAAACAAAAGTTTACTCAGGATTAGTCTTCGGTGATTCCTAATGGGAATAAATATTCCTACCATTAGCTCTTATTTATCAAGATTGCTTGGGTTTAGCGAGAATAATATACCTATAAAAAAAGTGTACATTGTTTCTTTTTCACAAGAAACCCGAAATCTTCATAGAATACCTTTGCTTAACTAACTATAAAAGCAAACGACACTCATCACCATGTCCAAACCCCTCCACCACTCCCCTTTCAACATAGTTGTATTGGCTGCCGGATTGGGATTTTTCATTGATACGTTTGATTTGTTTCTCTTTAATGTGTACCGCATTCCCTCGCTGAAGGAGCTGGGTTATAGCGGTGCTGAACTGACGCGTATGGGCGAGTATTTATTGTCGGCACAAATGCTGGGCATGATGGTGGGCGGTGTGTTGAGTGGAGTGATTGCCGACAAGCAAGGACGTGTTTCGGTGCTCTTCGGATCGATCATCCTCTACTCCATTTCCAATGTGCTCAATGGCTTTGTGAGCGACGTCAATAGCTACGCCTTGATTCGCTTTTTTGCCGGCATGGGGTTGGCGGGTGAATTAGGCGCAGGCATCACGCTGGTGGGTGAAAGCATGAGCATTGAAAAGCGTGGATACGGCACTATACTGGTCGCTACACTCGGTGGGCTTGGTGCTGTTGCTGCAGGACTAGCCGGCGACTTCATGCCGTGGCGCACGGCCTTCATAGCTGCGGGCATTGTCGGATTTCTTTTGCTGCTGCTGCGCGTGAAAGCGATGGAAACAACGCTGTTTCAATCGGTCAAGCAATCCCATCGTCCGAGGGGTTCCTTTTTACACCTGTTTCGAACGCGCAAGCGTGCCATGCGCTATCTGGCTTGCATCATCATGGGTGTGCCGATATGGTATTCCGTTGGACTCTTAATCACGTTATCGCCTGAGCTTGCAGCAGAGCATGGCATCAGCGGGCTAAAGGCGAGTCTGTGTTTTATTCTCTTTCAATGTGGCGTGACTGCGGGTGATTTATCGAGCGGCATATTGAGTCAGTTGTTGAAGAGTCGAAAGAAAATTCTATTGGCTTTCATGATGCTGGCCATGGCGGCTACTGTCGGGCATTTCTATCAACTCATGCAATCGGCAACGCTTTATGTGACGGCCTTGCTCATCGGTTTGGGTTGCGGCTATCTGTCGGTTTTTGTGACATCCACCTCCGAGCACTTTGGTACCAACTTGCGCGTAACGGTGACGGCCACCGTGACCAACTTCATGCGCGGCGCGGTGACGCTATTGATTCCGCTGCGCATTTTCGTGCAAGAAAGCTTGAATACATCCATAACAACTTCACTCCTCATTGTTGGATTAATCGTTTGGATTCCCGCACTCGCAGCGGTTTGGTGGATGCCGGAGACCTATGGAAAGGATCTGGATTTCGTCGAGGAATAGCGTGAACGTTCCCTTAACTCTTCCCGCACTGCGAACACCCTGACTTACCTGACTTAGCGCCACGGAAATAGTTTCTTGCCGGGAAGTAAATGGCGGCAGCAATGGCGGTGATAACGAGAAGCTCTTGTATCATGTCAGTAGATGAAACGTCATGAATGCTGCAAGATATGCCAGTATCCCCATATACAGGAGTTGGATGAGCGGCCATTTCCAGGACTTGGTTTCTCTGCGAACCACAGCAAAAGTGGCCATGCACTGCATCGCGTAAACGTAGAAGATCATAAGTGAAAGTCCTGAGGCGAGCGTGTACACGGGTTGACCATTGTCGGTTCGCCGTTCATCCCGCAGGCGTTCCATGAGGGCGCTGTTATCCTCAAAATCCTCTCCCACGCTGTAGATGGTGGCCATGCTTCCTACAAACACTTCGCGAGCGGCAAATGAGGTGATCAAGGCGATACCCATTTTCCAATCGTAACCGAGCGGGCGAATTACGGGTTCAATACCATGTCCCAGGATTCCGATGTAAGAATTTTCCAGTCGCACAGAGGCCAATTGCTCATCCGACACAGAGGCAGACTCAGCCAGCAAATGCTGCTCTGCCCGGGCCATTCGTTCAGCAGGACCGTAGCTCGCCAGCGCCCAGAGTAAAATCGAAATGGCCAGAATCACACGTCCGGCATCCCACGCAAATACGCGCACCTTTTCTACGAGATTGATGCCGACTTCTTTCCAGCGAGGCATGCGATAAACCGGCAATTCCAAGAGCAGAAAACTAGGTTCTTTGGTTTCAATAAAGAGTTTCATCACGGCGGCCACAGCGAGCGCCGAGAATAATCCTAGCAGGTATAATCCCAATAGCACGAGGCCTTGTAAGTCAAAGAAGCCCCACACCCGTTCGGCCGGAATGACCAGCGCAATAAGCAGTGTGTAGACGGGAATACGCGCCGAGCAACTCATCAGCGGTGCGACCATGATGGTGATGAGTCTGTCTTTGAAGGAAGAGATGGTGCGCGTAGCCATCACGCCGGGTATAGCGCAGGCGACGCTTGACATCAATGGCACAACACTCTTTCCGCTCAATCCAAAAGGACGCACCAATCGATCCATCAAAAAAACGACGCGAGCCATGTAGCCCGATTCCTCCAAAATGGACAGGAAAAAAAACAGAATGGCAATTTGCGGAACGAAAACAAGCACCCCTCCTATTCCGGGAATGACACCCTCGGCAATCAGATTGGTGAATGCCCCCACGGGCAGATGCTCTTTTATCAATGCACTCATCTGCAAAAACCATCCTTCAATAGCATCCATAGGAATTGCTGCCAATCGGAAGATGAATTGGAAGATCAGTAAGAGTACTCCGATGAAAATGGCATAGCCCCAAAAGCGATGGACCAGCACGTTATCCAGGCGCTGTGTGGGATTTGTTTTCGGCGAAGGAATAGCGCGAACAACGCCAATCAGCAACTGGCGAATGGTATTAAAACGCGCCTCAGCATCGGCTCGCTGACCATCGACATCTTCTTTAATGGAAATCGGATGCGTTGTTGAAAATGAGGCCTTTGATTCCTGATGATTGTATTGCAGAATCGCCTTTTTCAATCGATCAACTCCTTCACCGGAGCGGGCATTCACTGTCACGATTGACGCTCCATGAAGACGTTTGGCCAGCAGCTGCTTATCGATCTCAACACCGCGCTTGCGGTTCATGTCGTCCATGGTAAGTGCGATAACCACCGGCAACCCCAAATCATGCAATTGGGTATAGAGCAAGAGATTCCGCTCCAGGTTGGTCGAATCAACGGCCACCACAATCATTTCGGGATAGTCAGGATGCTGTGGATTGGATAAAATATCAATGACCACACGCTCATCTTTGGAGCGAGGGAAGACGCTATAGACGCCCGGCAAATCAAGAACTTGCGCGGTGGTTTCATTATCTAACTTGGTTTCTCCCCATTTTTTATCGAGCGTGATACCCGGATAATTACCGACATGTTGACGCAAGCCTGTGAGGTGATTAAACAAGGAGCTTTTGCCTGTGTTCGGATTACCGATAAGCGCAATCTTTCTCATCAAGCGTTGGTTTGATTCAACGGTTCCACCATGACTAAATCGGCCTCATCCCTTCTGAGTGACAAGACATAACTGCCCAAATCGACCGCCAACGGTCCACCAAAGGGAGCGCTGAATCGGATGGTCAGCAGGGAACCTTTGCACAGGCCCATTTCCACCAATTTCGCTGCGAGTTTACCCGGAAGAATTTCCGAAACAACAGCCGATTGCTGCAAGGGCAAGGAGGAAAGCGGAAGTGGCGTTTGCATAATCGTTCGCAAGATGCAACCGATTCGGGCAATTGCTCCATACCATAATCGCGGTATATCGCTCGAAATACCATCGGTGTGTCGTATCTTCGCCGCCGCAAAAATCAAGGCTCATGCTCAATGTTTCCAACGTATCGCTTCGCTATGGCAAGCGCACCCTGTTTGATGAAGTCAACATCAAATTCACTCATGGCAATTGCTATGGTGTGATTGGAGCCAATGGCGCCGGCAAATCGACCTTCTTGAAAATCCTTTCGGGAGAAATTGACCCTATGACCGGCGACATCAGTATGGGCCCGGGCGAACGCATGAGCGTACTCAAGCAGAACCACTTTGAGTTCGACGCGTTTACCGTTTTGCACACGGTGCTGATGGGAAACAAGAAGCTGTGGGATTTGATGCAAGAGAAGGATGCACTCTACGCCAAGGCTGATTTCTCGGATAAGGACGGTGAAAAGGCGGCAGAACTGGAGACGCTTTTCGCAGAAATGGACGGCTGGAATGCCGAAAGTGATGCGGCTAACTTGCTGAGCGGTTTGGGTATCAAGGAAGACCTGCACTACACGATGATGAGCGAACTGAGCGGCAAGGATAAAGTGCGCGTGCTCCTTGCTCAGGCTTTGTTTGGCAATCCGGAAATCCTGCTCCTCGATGAGCCGACCAACGACTTGGATGTGGAAACCATCACCTGGTTGGAAAACTTCCTGGCGGATTTCCAGAATACCGTGATTGTTGTATCGCACGACCGTCACTTCCTAGACTCGGTCTGCACGCACATCGTGGACATTGATTTCAGTAAGATTCAACTCTATACCGGTAATTATACGTTTTGGTATGAATCGAGTCAGCTCGCTTTGCGTCAGCGTGCCGACCAAAACAAGAAGATGGAAGACAAGCGCCGCGAACTTCAGGAGTTCGTTGAGCGCTTCAGTGCGAATGCTTCTAAGTCGCGTCAGGCGACGAGCCGCAAGAAGCTGTTGGATAAACTCGTTATCGAAAACATACAGCCTTCAACCCGCAAGTATCCGGGCATTATTTTTCGTCCGGACCGCGATTGTGGCGATCAGATTTTGAATATTGACAACCTTTCAAAACACTCCCCTGAAGGCCAGTTGCTATTTGCGGATGTATCGTTCAAATTGCTCAAAGGGGATAAGGTGGCGATTCTCTCGAAAGAGCACAGCGCAATCACATCGTTCTTCAACATCATAGCCGGCGAAGACACTGCTGAGATCGGTGATGTTGAATGGGGAAGCACGATAACGACGGCTTACCTGCCCAACGAGAATGGCGCTTATTTCCAATCGGATGATAATCTGGTGGATTGGTTGCGTCAATATTCGCGCGACAAGGACGAAACTTATGTGCGCGGTTTTCTGGGTAAGATGTTGTTCAGCGGTGAAGAGGTGTTGAAGAAGTGCAATGTGTTGAGTGGAGGTGAAAAAGTGCGTTGCATGATTTCACGCATGATGCTCAACGGCGCGAACTGCCTCATTATGGACGAGCCCACCAATCACCTGGATCTCGAATCTATCACGGCTTTCAACAATGCCATGAAGGATTGGAAGCATGTGGCGTTGTTCACCTCCCATGACCATGAGTTTGTGCAAACAGTGGCCAACCGCATCATTGAAATTACGCCAGGTGGTGTGATTGACAAGCGCATGAGCTACGACGAATATTTGGCGGATAAGCAGATTAAGGCGCAGCGAGAGGAGATGTATATGGTGGCGAATGCATGAAGAATAGTGAATTAGTGAAATGGTGAAATAGTGAAACGGTAGGGGCGCGCTACCATGCGCGCCCTTCGCCCTTCGCCCCTCGCCCCTCACCCCCATGAAGACGGTTCTTTTCATCGAAAGCGTGCACGACATTCTTCAGCAGCGACTGGAGGAAGCGGGCTATGCGTGTGAGTTGCGGTATCAAGCATCGCGCGAAGAATTATTAGCGAATGCGAGTCGTTATGACGGTATTGTGGTGCGTTCGAGGATTCGTATTGATCAAGCGTTTATTGATGCTGCAACAAACTTAAAGTTCATCGCGCGCAGTGGCAGTGGTCTGGAGAACATCGATGTTGCCTATGCGGAAAGTAACGGCGTTAAGGTCTATAACTCACCGGAAGGCAATCGCGACGCTGTGGGTGAACATGCAGTAGGCATGCTGTTGATGCTCCTCAACAACTTACGTCAGGCCGATGCTGACGTGCGCGCCGGGCGCTGGCCACGAGAGGAAAATCGTGGATATGAAATCGCCGGGAAAACAGTCGGAATCATTGGTTATGGCTTGATGGGAAGTTCGTTTGCACAAAAGCTCAGCGGCTTTGGAGCAACGGTAATCGCCTACGATAAATATAAGACTGGATATAGCAGTTCAATTGTTCAGGAAGTGTCGCTCGCAGAACTTCGGCTGCGCGCCGACATCGTGAGCCTTCACCTGCCGCTCAATGCAGAAACGCATTACTTTGCGAATACCGCATTCTTTCAGTCGTTTGCCAAACCCATTTATTTCATCAATACGGCCCGTGGTAAAAACACGGAGACAGCAGCGTTGGTTGACGCGTTGAAAAATGGTCGCGTAAAAGGCGCTTGCATCGATGTGATTGAATACGAGAAAGCCTCGTTGGAAGGTCTGGAACAAGATCCTTCGCTCACGGCTATGCGCGAACTTATCACCATGTCTAACGTGGTGCTCTCACCTCACATCGCAGGATGGACGCATGAGTCGTATGAGAAGTTGAGCAGTGTGCTGGCGGAGAAGATTTTGGGAGGGGTGTAGGATTACAGGGGCACCCAACCTGCAACTTTCAACTTCATCAAGAAAAAGAACACACTCAGCATCATAATGAGTGGATGGCGCCCCCTACAATCCTACAATCCTACAATCCTACAATCCTATAATCCTATAATCCTATAATCCTATCATCTTCTTCATCGCCAGCATCTCATCCCTCAATCGCGCCGCCTCCATGAAGTCCATATCACGCGCGGCTTTTTCCATTTTGCGGGTGGTTTGTTCGATAGCCTTTTTGAGCTGCTCTTCATTGAGGTAATGCCAAAGCGGATCAGCCGCAATGCCCGTTGCAGACTCATCCTCCACATAGATTGATTTGCGTTTATCCAACACCCCGCTTTGCTCGAAGATGGTCTTCATGCCCTTCTTCACCTGACTCGGCACTATTCCGTGCAATTCGTTATAGGCCATTTGTTTTTCACGACGGCGCGCTGTCTCGTCAATGGTCTGCTGCATGCTGTCGGTAATGGTATCGGCATACATGATGACACGTCCGTTGACATTACGTGCGGCACGTCCTGCGGTCTGCGTGAGGGAGCGGTTGCTGCGCAAGAAGCCTTCTTTGTCGGCGTCCATAATCGCGACCAACGAAACTTCAGGCAAGTCGAGTCCTTCGCGCAAGAGGTTGACACCAACGAGTACATCAAACTTTCCTTCTCGCAAATCACGCAAAATTTCGATGCGATCCAATGTCTGTACTTCGCTATGGATATAACGACAGGCTATGCTGAGCTTATCGAGGTATTTCGCTAGCTCTTCAGCCATGCGCTTGGTGAGGGTTGTCACCAGCACACGCTCGTGCTTGGCAATGGTCGCTTGAATTTCGCCAATCAAATCATCAATCTGATTCAATGAAGGACGCACCTCAATAGGCGGATCGAGCAGTCCTGTGGGACGCACAACTTGTTCAACCAGCACGCCATCGCACTTGTGTAATTCATAATCTGCCGGAGTCGCGCTGACATAAAGCACCTGATTCTGCAGACCCTCCCATTCATCAAAGGTCAAGGGTCTGTTGTCCATCGCGCTCGGCAAACGAAAACCATAATCAACGAGATTGACTTTGCGCGAACGGTCGCCGCCATACATCGCCCCCACTTGCGAAACCGTCACGTGGCTTTCATCAATAACCATGAGATAGTCCTCCGGAAAATAATCGAGCAGACAGAACGGGCGTTGCCCCGGCTGTCGGCGGTCAAAGTAGCGCGAGTAGTTTTCAATTCCCGAGCAATAGCCCAGCTCCTTCATCATCTCAATATCATAGGCCACGCGTTCTTCCACCCGTTTGGCTTCGATGAACTTGCCTTCGGCTTCAAACGCCTTCACCTGTTTGACCATATCCTGCTGTATCTCCCAAATGGCTTGCGTCATGGTTTCACGACTGGTCACAAACAGGTTTGCCGGATAAATGGAAATCGTCTCGAAGTCCATAATCTTCTTACCGGTATCGGGATAGATCGTATGAATGCTTTCGATTTCATTTCCAAAAAAACTGACGCGCACGGCGTAATCGGCGTAGGCCAAATAGATATCGACGTTATCGCCCTGCACGCGGAAGGTACCGCGGGTAAACTCTGCGCGTGTCCGGCTGTAGAGCCCTTCCACCAGTCGGTGCAGGAAACCCTGCCGACTCATCGCTTCACCACGTCGGATGGCCACGACACTTTTGTGGAATTCTATCGGATTCCCGATACCGTAAATACACGAAATACTAGCCACCACAATGACATCGCGTCGACCGCTCAATAAAGCGCTGGTGGCCGAAAGTCGGAGCTTTTCAATTTCATCATTGATGGAAAGATCCTTCTCAATATAAACACCTGTAGTCGGAATGAACGCCTCCGGTTGGTAGTAATCGTAATAGCTCACGAAATACTCCACCATATTATTCGGAAAAAACGCCTTGAACTCGGAGTAAAGCTGAGCGGCAAGTGTCTTGTTATGACTCAACACCAGCGTTGGCCGCTGTGTATTGGCAATGACATTCGCCACGGTAAATGTTTTACCCGAGCCCGTGACACCGAGCAGCGTCTGGTATTTGTCGCCACGCTCTACACCCTCTGTCAACTCGCGAATAGCAGTGGGTTGATCACCGCTGGGTGTATACTCGGAGGTCAGTTCAAATTTCACGGGTATAAAGTTAGAGGTGAATAAACCGGAGATTTGATGTTTTTTTTTTCTTAACCGCTGAGTCGACGAGAAACTTCCTGAGATTTATTTGAGACTCCGCGGTTAATTAAAAAATGGCCATCGAGTAACCGCCCCTCGGCTTCGCTCGGGGACCGATTAGCTCGCGAAAATGATTGGCCTCGGCTCCGCTCGGCCGACGCAGGCGGTCACCGAGCGGAGCCGAGGTGAAAACATCCGTCCAGCAATCCGGTCCCCGAGCGTAGCCGAGGGGCTTTGGCTCTTCTCAGCTCTGTTCGGAAGAATTTATAAAAACCTTTTTCGTTCCGGAGCACCTTAAAGAACTTCGCCCTCCATGGACATCAACATCAACACCCCTGCCCTATTGTTTCCGGCCATCAGTCTGATTATGCTTGCCTACACCAACCGTTTTCTGGCGCTGGCCAATGTGGTGCGCAACCTGCACGACCGCTACCACAAGATGGATGACTCCAAAAAGCCTATGATTCACGCGCAGATTAAAAACCTGCGCAGTCGCATGCGCATCATTCGCAACATGCAAATACTCGGGGTAACCAGTTTCATCGTTGCCCTTGTAAGCATGTACGCCATCTACACTGAGAACATGTCCGCAGCGCGTTACCTCTTCGCCGGTTCACTCATCTTGTTTGCTACTTCATTGGTCCTTTCATTGGCAGAGTTGTTTATCAGCACACGTTCCATTGAGATTGAGTTGAGCGATTTGGAATTGGACAACGATTAATCACGGCCTCAACAAATCCTAAATCAGCTGTTAATATCTCCGAACAGCCTTTAATTTGCGCAGTCAGCGAGGGTTTACCTTGCTTGGTTGCACATGGCTCCGCGCAAGAAAAAAATACGCATTGTCCAATACCTCTTTGTGGGGTTGGTTACGCTCGTCATGGGCGGCTATTTTGCCTTGCAAACTCCGGCTGTGCAATCGTGGATTGGCCGTCGTGTGGCGGATTACCTCAGCAGTGAATGGAATACGGAAGTATCGGTAGGCCGCGTGTCGATCGACCTCTGGGCGCGCTTACACATCGACGACATCTACATCGAAGATCAGCGCAAGGACACGCTTCTATTCATCGAACACTTGCATGCATCCAAATACACGTTCGACCGGCAGACGGGCAAGCTGGTGATTGCAGGCGTGGAACTCAATCGCCCTTATTTCAATCTGGTTCGCCACAAGCAAGATAGTTTGCTCAATTACTATTTCCTCGTAGACTATTTTGATTCGGGAGATACCACCTCCGCGCAAGAAAGCGATATCCGCATCAGTGAATTATCCCTGAAAAACGGGCGGTTCAACTACATCAACGAGCACCGTGATTCCGACACTACTTTCGGTATTGACTGGAATCATTTGCAACTCTCTGCCATTGACCTCTCCGTGAGTCAATTTTCTATGCTGGACGATAGCATTCATGCGACGGTTAATACACTGTCTGCCCAGGAAGCTTCCGGCTTTAAGCTCCACGAGCTCAGTCATGAACTCACCTTGGCCAACAACATCGTGGATATGCGCAACACACGGCTGGCTTTTGAAGAGTCCGACATTCGAGGTGATCTGCGGTTTGAAGTGAACTCCATCGATGACTTTGATTATTTCGATACGCGCGTGCCGATGCAACACGAATTCCATGAAGCCAAGCTCAACATGAATGACCTGAGTTATTTCGCTCCGGAACTCCGTGGAATGAATCAACCGGTGGTCATCAATGGAACAGTCAAAGGAACCGTGGCCAACCTGAAAGGCCGCAAACTTTCACTGACACTCAACGATCATACACGTTTTGAAGGAAACGTCGATATGGAAGGGCTTCCGGAATTATCACAGACCTACATTTCACTTGATATTAAGGAACTCACCACCAACAAGGAGGAATTGGAACAAATTCCGCTGCCTCCATTTGACGGCCACACCTTTGTGGAAGTTCCCGGTAATTTCGCAGCCTTGGGGCAAATCACCTATCGTGGTGATTTCACAGGCTTCATCAGCGACTTTGTGTCTTATGGAATGCTGCAAACGGCTATCGGTGATATTCGCACCGATATCTCACTCAAAGAAGATACTGCACGAAATGACTACCGCTATTCCGGTTCGATTGAGTTGAAGCAATTCAACTTGGGACAATTCTACGATGTGTCAGCGCTAGGTCCGGTAAGCTGTAACTTCAACTTGGATGGATCAGGCTTGGAGCTGAAAAAAGTCGATGCCGGCTTCAATGGAACCATCAGCGAAATCTCCGCGAACGGATACACCTATCACAACATTCAAACGATTGGTAATTTCAAGCACAGGGCCTTCAACGGAGAAGTCCATATCGACGATCCAAACTTGATGATGGATTTTGCCGGAACCATTGATTTTACCAAGGCACAGCCACTGCTCGCCTTTGACGCCGATATACGTCACGCCAATCTGGATGAGCTCAATGTACTCAAAGATTATGACTACAGCGCCGTCAGTGGTGAGTTCCACGTTAGTAGTGAAGGTCTTGAGTTCGAAAAATTCGTGGGTGAAATAGTGATGAGCGATTTTACCTATTGCGCGATGAACAGGGATTACGCGCTGAACAACCTCAAGATTACCGCGAGTCGCACAGGCACTCCCGTGATGACATTGGTCTCGGATCTTGCCTTTGCTGAAATCAGTGGTGAGTATAAATTATCGCAAATTCCGTCGGCACTCGCTGAAATTGCCAGTCGCATTTTCCCGTCATTCCAACCGCCCATTCGTGAACACAAAGACCAGCAATTCACTGTGCTGGCGCAGATTTACGATGTATCGCAAATCACCGAAGTGTTCGTACCTGAATTGGTTATTGCTCCCGGCACACGTGTCAACCTGGAAGTGAACGAGCCTGCCGGTTTCTTCCAAACCATCCTCTCTTCACCGCATATCGAATACGCCGATACCCGCTTAGAATCCATCACGTTTGACGTGCATCACCCCGATGAATCGTTCTATGTAACGGCCTCGTGTGATATGCTCAATAGCGGTGGCATCATCTTCCGCGATATCGCCGTTGATGGCCGCACACAACAAGACACACTGTTCACTGCAATCACCTGGAACAATGGAAATCGACAGTTTGAAGGTGACATCAATGGTCGACTGGCTATCCAGGATTTTGACGCATACGACTTCTTCTTCGACGCCAGCACGTTTACACTGGAGAAAGAACGTTGGGCATTTACTCCGGGAGCACATGTTTCTATGGACAGTTCAGACGTGAATGTTAATGGCCTGACCATCTTTAACGGAAACCAGCGCCTGACCATTGGCGGAACGATCAACGCTAGTCCTTCCAGTGCATTGAACATTCAAATTGCGGCATTCGATTTATCCAATCTCAATGTGTTCGTTGGAGAAGATTACCGCTTCGAAGGAATCGTGAGCGGGAACGCGCAAATCGCAGACCCGTATCATGAAATCATTTTCCGCAGCGATATCGACTTGGCGCAGCTCGTCATCAATGATCGGGCTATTGGTGATTTGCATGCGCAAACAGCCTGGGATCCACGTTTGCACGAGCTTCGCATCGATGGTTCTCTGGAAAAAGATGCCAAGGCATCACTCGGTTTAAATCGTTATACCCCACTCTCCTTTGCCGGCTACTACCGTCCGCGCGATGAAAAAAGTCCGCTGGATCTCACGGCTACCATCAACCTGTTGGACCTGGAATTCATCAATGCTTTCATGGAGCCCGAAATCCTCGACATCCAAGGATTCGCCAGCGGCACCATGGCCATCACCGGAACACCGGATGCTCCGCAGATGCGCGCCAATGCACTGCTACGCGATGCATCTATTTACGTCTATTACCTCAATACCAAATATTATATTGAAGAGCAGATTGGTGTGTATCCCGACATGTTCACCTTCGACCACATCCGCATTCACGATGAAAAAGGAAAGCAAGGATACCTTACGGGACAAATGCTCCACGACAACTTCGGCGATTGGAACTTTGATATTATGATTGATATGGAAGAGCCCATGCTCGCCATGAATACAACGGAAGAACTCAATTCGATGTATTACGGTCAAGCCTATACCACAGGTAACGTAAACATCTACGGTTATGAAGACCAACTCGAATTTGACATTGCACTGAAAAGCGAAAAAGGCACAACGCTGGCCATGCCGATGGGTGTCAATGATGAGCAAACCTTCGAAAACTTTATCCGATTCAAATCGCCCAATGACAGCATTCAAGCCGAAGAACCACTCAATCTCTCCGGCATTAAACTGAATCTGCAAATGGAAATCACACCGGATGCTGAATTCAAAATCATCTTTGATGAAAGCGTGGGAGATGTGATGTCGGGCGCGGGACGTGGTAACCTGCAAATGGAGATTAACAATCTGGCAACCTTCAACATGTATGGTGGTGTTGAGCTTACCCGTGGGGATTATCTCTTTACGCTAAAGAATCTCATCAATAAACCATTCCGCATCAAACCCGGTGGCACCATTTCTTGGTTTGGAGATCCCTTTGGTGGTGAAATGGATCTGCAAGCCATTTATGACGTGTCTGCTTCGCTCTACGATTTGATTCAAGACCCCGCCTATCAGAACGGACAGCGCGTGCCGGTCGATTTAGGAATGAATTTGACAGGAAAAATCTTCAACCCGGGCATTGATTTCTCGATTGACCTGCCTACAGTTGACCAAGTGACCAAGAGCCGTGTAAATGCGGTTATCAGCACGGATCAAGAAAGGAATCGCCAGGCTTTTGCGCTGCTGGTCATGCGTAGGTTCGTGAGTCCGCCCAACGTGACTGCCGACCACAGTTCCACCAGCGCCTTTGCTGCCAACGGCACAGAATTCCTTTCCAGCCAGATCTCTTCATGGCTGAGTCAAATCAGCGATGACTTTAACCTTGGATTCAACTACAGTCCCGGTGATGACATCAGCAATGAAGAAATAGCACTCGCTTTGGGAACACAGCTGTTCAATGAACGACTTTCACTGAGCAGCAACTTTGGTGTTTCGCGCAACAATGGAACCTCTCAGGCCAACCAGAATGCCACCAACATTATCGGAGATATTCGTATTGAATATAAGATTACTCCGGAGGGCCGTATTCGCCTGGTGATGTACAATGAAAGCAATGACTTCAGAGCGACTACGGTGCAGCAATCTCCCTATACACAAGGCGTCGGTATCATCTACCGCGAAGATTTCGACACCTTTGACGAGTTCATTGAAGGCTTTAAGAAACTGCTGAAAGGAAACGGAAAGTCTTCTTCAGCCATGACAAACCCTTAACTTTCCCACTCATTTCTCATGGTGAAGGATAACCACGGCAGAACGATTGACTACCTGCGATTGGCCATAACGGACCGATGCAACCTGCGCTGCTCCTACTGCATGCCCGCGGAAGGTTTGTCTTGGTTGACGCGCGATGAATTGCTTTCCTTTGAAGAAATTGAACGACTGCTCGCAATCTGTTCATCACTGGGAATTCGCAAAGTGCGATTCACCGGCGGTGAACCTTTTGTGCGCAAGGATTTTGATAAACTGCTGAAAAAAGTAGCTCAAAGCAACCTGTTTGAATTCATCAGCATTACAACGAACGGTGTGCTCACTGCGCCTCACATTCCCTTACTTCAATCCATCGGCATTGATTCGGTCAACCTCAGCTTGGATAGCACCAACCGCGAGCGCTTTCTCGCCATTACGCGGCGCGATGAGTTTGACGCTGTGATGCAAACACTCGACGGTCTGCTAGCTGCCGGTATCCCGACGAAAATCAATGCAGTCATCATGGAAGGGTTAAATGAAGAGGAACTCATTCCTCTGGCCATGCTCAGCAAAGCCTCACCGGTAGATGTGCGCTTTATCGAAGAAATGCCTTTCAATGGTAAAGGAGGAAGGCATGCCATGAAGTACACACGCAGCGGCTTATTGGATGCACTGCAAGCGCATTTTGGTCCGCTACAAAAACGCGAAGGCGCACCTCACAGCACATCAGAGAATTATCACATCCACGGCCACCAGGGCAACGTTGGAATAATCGCTGCGTGGTCGCGCACCTTTTGCGGTTCGTGCAACCGTCTGCGACTCACACCTTCAGGTCAATTCAAGACCTGTCTTTATGGCAAGAATGATTTGGATATCAAACACCTCATGCGCAGTGGCCTTGATGATCGTGAGCTCGCTGAGGCAATCGCATCGTGCGTTATGCACAAGCCGCTTGACGGTCTTCAAGCTGAAGCGCTGCGCTCGCCGGTAGAAGAATCCATGGCCACCATTGGAGGATAACCACTATGATCAGTCCACAACAAGCCCAGGATATCATTGCCACATGCAAGCTCACGCTTGACACTGAAAAGGTGCAGCTCTTGGAAGCCATGCATCGCATACTTGCAGAAGATTTGTTGGCCGATCACGACCTGCCTCCATTTGATCGCGTAATGATGGACGGCATAGCAGTTAAGTTTAGCGCCATCGAATCCGGTCAAACTTCCTTCAACCTCGAAGGAATTCAACGTGCCGGAGAACCGCAAAAGACATTGCAAAACAATCGACACGCACTTGAAGTCATGACAGGAGCGGTGTGTCCAATGGGAACTGACACCGTTATCCCTTATGAGCATCTGACAATCACCGACGGTGTAGCCTTGGTACATGAACTGCCTGCTAAGCGCGGAAAGAACATTCACCGGCGAGCTTCAGATAAAGTCACCGGCGATTGCCTGGCATCAGCAGGTTTGCGCATTGGTCCTGCCGAAATTGGCATAGCTGCTTCCATTGGCAAGACTGAGTTGCTTGTGCAACGACTTCCACGCGTGGTCATTTGTTCCACCGGTGACGAATTGGTACCCATAACCGATGTTCCGCTTGCCCACCAAATTCGCCGTTCCAACGTCTACGCCTTGCAAGCCATGATGCATGCGCAAGGGATTGTATGCGAGCTCATGCATCTTACCGACGACCACCATGCGTTGACCATTGCGCTGGAGCAAGCTATCAAATCCAATGATGTGGTGCTTCTCAGCGGCGGCGTTTCCAAGGGGAAATTTGATTTAATCCCCGATGTGTTACAATCGATTGGTGTTGACTGTCTGTTTCATCGCATCGCCCAAAAACCCGGAAAACCCATGTGGTTTGGCCGCAGCGCGCATTGCATTGTTTTCGCTTTTCCCGGAAATCCTGTATCCACTATGGTTTGCGCTTCACGCTATCTTCTCCCTTGGCTGAAACGAGAAATGGGATTGCCGGTTGGAACGCTGAGCGTTGCAGCAAGCGATGTCAATTCGCATGCTTCACTGACATTATTTGAGCCTGTTGTGCTGAACGCAACAGAACAAGGAAGCACAGCAAGTATAATGAAGCATCAAGGGTCCGGGGACTTCAGTGCACTTGCAGGTGCTCATGGATTTATCGAAATTCCTTCGGAGTTAGATTCAAAAAAAACGGGCAGTCGCTTTCGCTTCTACCCGCTTTCATAACACACTTTCTAGCTTTTATTTCTTAGAGCCCTTTTGGCCGCCTTCTTTGCGTTCCTTCATGTGTTGCACAAGTTCGCGCTGAAACTCATGATCGAGCTTGCCTAGCTGCATGGTGCGATCAGCTCCCAGCACAGGCATGGCATCTTTGAGAAATTGGGTTTCAAGATCGATATGTGCCTTCTTCTGTTGTGCCACACGATCAATTTCCACAAGCGCTTCCTTCTCCGAGAACTTAGGCTCTTCTCCTTTCTTTTTATCGCCCTTACCGGATTTGCGCAGTTCATCTTCCTTCTTTTTAAACTCATTATAAATCGGCCAGAACTTCTCCGCCTCAGTAGGTGTCAGTTCTAACTTATCCGAGTAATAACTGCGTTTCAGGGCTTCCACCTTTTCCTTGCGCTTTTCGCCTCCCGGCTGAGATCCCGGTGGGGGTCCGGGCTGTGCAAATGCTGCCGTTGAAACGATCATTACCATCATCAACAAAATCCATGTGCTCTTTTTCATGTGTTTATTCTATTAAAGTTCGTCTATTATATTCAGAGATTGTTCTTCTTTCAAATATTCCTGGATATCCTCCTCTGTTATGTCGTCCCAGGTTATGATGCGCTGACCGGCGGCAGGTTTAAACTCCTCCACGGATTTCGGTAAATTCTTCATTGAAACAGTATCTGGCTGCAATGTGTCTAACACCACCAGTTCTTCATAAAGCGTTTCATCCAGCTCAAGCTCATTCAAATCATCATACTCCAATTGCGATTGCCCAAGTGCCACGGCAAAGGATGTCCCTTCGAATGCGCTCGCAGACCGCGACTCTTCATTGCTCGGCACTACCGAAATGATCACACCCAGCAATGCTGCCGCCGCCGCTGCGGTTAGCCAGAGTCGAATGACACGGCCCCGCTTACTTTCAAATGCAATCGAAGCGTCACTCTCAACTAATCCTTTCGCATCCTTAATTCGTGTATTCGTGGCACTCCCAAACCTCATTGCATCCATCTCATGCATGCACAACTGCTCCAGCACCCCTGCCTGCTGATCAAAAAAGGACTCCGGTGTCTCGAAAGATTCCTGCAACTTCGACTCCAACAAGGCCGCCTGCGTTTCAAAATAGCCCTCAGGAACCTGCAAGGAGTCCTTGGAACGCTCCAACACAGAGCGCATCTTCGAACTCATAGCCGCTTGGTCATGTGGATCGTCCTCTTTCATTTCTCTGTAAAATAAGCTTCAATTTTCTGCACCGCATGATGGTAACTCGCCTTGAGCGCACCCACACTGGTGCCGGTGATTTCAGCCATCTCTTCGTATTTCAACTCATCGTAATACCGCATAACAAACACCGCCTTCTGTTTTTCAGGCAGGAGCGCAATGGCCGTTTGTAACCGTGCCTGAATCTCATCACCCGAAAACAACACATCTTCCTGCAAACTCCTTCCCAGCGCATGCTCAATCGCCCCTGCATCCACCTGCATAATCCGCTTAGCACTGCGCAAAAAAGAAATAGTCTCATTATGCGCAATGCGATACAACCACGTAGAAAGCTTCGACTCTCCTCGAAAGGATTCGATGGACTTCCAAGCCTTGATGAACACCTGCTGCGTCAGATCATCGGCGTCTTCATGACTCAGAACCATGCGTCGGATATAATAATAAATGGGCTTTTGAAATTGACGGATAAATAGCCCCACACCTTTGCTTCGTCGCTCCGGGTCAGTCAGCATTTCCAACAATTCGTGATCACTCATGCAGGCGTCAGACGTTGAGAATACCACTAGGGTTTAACCACACTACCATTTTCTGGAATTCAACACTGTTTTGGTGAGCAACATGAAAATGAGAATCAATGCCGCGAAATAAACCACGTCACGACTGTCGATTAATCCGCGGCTCAGTGAATTGTAGTGCGCCTGCATACCGAGGTTCATGATGAAACTATCCATGGCTCCCAACGCTTCGAATGACGCAATCGATGAAAAACCGGTGTACATGAAAAAGCAGAGCATGGCCGCTACCAGGAAGCTCACAATCTGATTATTGGTAATGGCAGAAGCAAAAATACCGATGGCTACATAGCCCGAAGCCAGCAGCAACAAACCGATGTACGATCCCCAGGTTCCGCCACTGTCAATATTTCCCACAGGATCGCCAAGCGCATACACCGTGAAGTAATACACCAGCGTCGGCAAAATGGAAATCACTACCAGCGCCAATCCGGCCAAGTACTTCGCAGCGATAATCTGCATATCCGTAATGGGCTTGGTGAGCAGCAGTTCAATCGTTCCCGTGCGTTTTTCCTCCGCAAACGAGCGCATCGTTATGGCCGGAATTAGAAACATGAGTACCCAGGGTGAAATAAAAAACAAAGGTTCAATGCTGGCATAACCGCTTTGCAAAATGTTGAAGTCACCTTCGAAAATCCAGAGGAACAATCCTGTGAGCAGCAAGAACACAGCGATAACCACATAACCTATTAAGGAGCTGAGAAAGGTGCGAATCTCTTTGAGTAAAAGGGCATTCATTGCAAGTAAGATTGTGCCGTCAAAATTAAGTGTTAGCGGCTGATGCTTTGGAACCCTTTCGATAACGCAGCGCAAACATAATCGCACCCGTCAAGAAGAACATCACCGCAATGACCTCTGCCTGCGTGGCCTCAATGCCCATCCAATCGAATTTGTTGTTGACCCTGATTTTTTCGATGAAGAAACGCTCAGCGCCATTGAACATCAAGTAGGCTGCAAACATGAGTCCCGGGACCTTCAGGCGCTTGCGAATAGACCACAGCAACAGAAAGATGAGTGTAGCCATAATCGTCTCGTACACCGGCGTTGGAAACACCATCGGATCAAGGTGTGTGCAATAGCCGTCCCAACAGGGGACATTGGGGTCGGTAATTGGAAGCACGTTGGTATCATTCAGTTGACCGAGATACTGCGGATAAGCGGCATCGTAATTCACATTGTTGGGGTAATCATACGCCCACAACCAATCGGGCAGCCACGACATCCATCCCGGCTTGGGAGCAGTATTGGCAATTCCCCAGTCTCCATCGCCACTTACCTGGCAGCCAATTCGGCCAATACCATAGGACAGGATTAAGCCGGGAGCTGCTGCATCCGATAGATGCCAACCGTTCACGCCTTTAGTGCGCGCATACAGAATTACACCAATTGAACCGAGAATAAGTCCACCATAGACCGTCAAGCCACTCACAAAACTGTTGAAGGAAGGATGCTCTAAGAACTCAACAAACTCACGCGGGTTTTCCAACAAATGGAAAAGCTTTGCACCCAGAATTCCGAAAATTGCTGCGGCAAAGGTGAAATTACCGGTGAGATGGTGCGGATAGACTTTGAAATCTTCGCGAATGGGCTCAGCCAGTTGCTGCTTTTTATACTCCCAGAAACGCCAGCCTCCCATAGCAATGGCCAAAGCCAATCCGAGCAGAATACTTCCGTCCATCGAAAACAAGAAACGCTGTGGATTTGAACCTGTGGCAAACAGCTCGCCGCCATAAAGAGCCAGGTAAATAAACTTCCATCCGATAATGAATCCCATCAAAGCGCTCGTGCCCACTTCCCAGTAATCGGGTGGTCCTCCCTTGACAATTGTCTTAATGGTTGGAACAAAATGCCCCTCGGCAGCCTTTCGTTTCAATTCAAGTCCAAGCGTATAACTCGCTGCAACAAAAGCAAGTGCTACAAAAAAGCCGAAGCTATTGAGCAGACGCGTCCAACCCCAATCGATGCCGAAGAGATCAAGTAATGCATGATAAATGGTAGGATACATAAGGAGGACCGGTTTGAGTCCCCAAATGAATGACAACCTTGAGCGCTAACAAGGCAGATGTGCATGGAAAATTTCAACATCAGGCAGAAAATCGGAAAAAGTTCCTATATTGGCTTTCAGCGCAGGAGAAGTAAAAGTGTCGACAACATCGGAAATACACGATTGTGTGGCACTGAAACCCTCCTACCCGACCCAACTTTTTGCGTAACCTCAGTTAAACCTTAACCATCCGTTTGTCATGGAGAATTCGCGAGAGTCAATACGCAGTATCGTTCATGAGCTCATGAACGAGGTTATCGAAATCGGATTTCATGAACTAGTCAACAGACCGCAAGAATCAACTCGTCTGAATGATGTGATTAAAGCCGCCGGAGAAAATCTTGGGGAACATCTCAGGCGCATCGATGATCACACCTTGCACCCCAACAGCAAAGAACTCATGCAACACTGGCAAAAGATATCAGAAGATGCCCAGCGCGATAGCTTGAACTTGCTTTCTGAAATCCAGCAAATTCGCCAGACTTACAATCCCCGACTTAAACGAGTGTAATTACTCAATCACAACGGGATAGGAGAAAGAGCCCTCTGCGCACTCCACAGTAAGCGTGTAGACGCCCGCTGCAACAGGGGTACAATCCAACGTTGTTTGTGACTGCTGTTGGCCAAAATCAGCAACGACTTCACCAAGGGTATTTATCAAGCGCACCTGCTGCATGGCCGAAGGCGCTGAAACAGTCAACTTATCACTCGTCGGATTGGGATAACACTGAATTTGGAGTGCGCTTTCATCAGCAATTGATGAGGTCGCAGGCTGATACACCCGAACATAATCCACAAACATGCTCGACGGGAATGGCGTCGTGGCATCGGGATATCCCGGCCAGTTGCCGCCAACGGCCAGATTCAACAGCAAAAACATGGGATGTCTAAAAGCATCATCGGTGTTATTGGAAGCCTGAATGGCAAACTGAAAAAACTGTATTCCATCGACGTACCAACGAATCAAATTTTCTTCCCAAACAATACCGTACACATGGTACTGGGTAGGATCTACATTATTGCCTTGGCCAACAAACGCATGACCGTTGTTTTCCCAATGCACAGCGCCGTGGGTCACATATTCATTGCTCACGTGTTCCATAATGTCAATCTCACCGCACTCGGGCCAGCTGACGTCGTCAATGTTGGCTCCCAAGGTCCAGAATGCCGGCCATAAGCCCTGCCCGAGCGGCAACTTCATGCGTGCCTCTACTTTTCCATATTCAAAATCGAATAGCCCCTTGGTTTGAATACGCGCGCTGGTGTATTCCGTAGCACCGGTTCCTTCGTGTCGCGCGGTTATGACCAACTGACCATTTTCCAGCGCGAGATTCTCCGGTGCATTGGTATAGTACTGCCATTCGTTGTTGCCCCAGCCTCCATTTCCGAATTGCGCAGCCCATTTGGTGGCATCCAATGTGGTTCCGGAGAATTCATCCGACCAGATGAGCTGCCATGTGGTTTGGGCTTGAATTGTCAGGGAAGTGTGGGACAGCCCCAAACACAAGACAAATGTTAGAATAGATGAAGTAGCGTGCTTTTTCATAGTTCAGGTATAAAAGCGGCGCGATTGAGTAAACCGCGCCGCTTGTAGTGGTTGTTTATTTATATACTTAGTGCTGAATGATCAACTTGGACGATGCGTTGCGCGCACCATCGCTAATGATTACCTGGTAAAATCCTTCGCTCATATTCTCCGTAGAAATATCCACACGAGATTGGCCATTGGTTTTACCCGCAGCTACCACGCGACCAGTGGCGTCTACGATGCGATACTCAGCGTGCATGAAATCATTCAGCGCTAGCTGAACCATCGTGTTGGCCGGGTTCGGATACAGAGCCATTGAAGAAGTCATCTGCTCGTTCACAGCAGTTGGACAAGCTTCACACGATTCCCAGCAGACCATTCCCACATTGACTGCCTCTGAAACAATCAACTCGCGCACAACGCCGAATTTGAATCCGACAGTGCAGGTTCCTTCTGCAAGGTTCTCTACTACAGTTCCACCATCGGTGGTGAATTGATAGTAGTGAACACCGGGAACTACATCGAGTGTAATCGTGTATTGGTTATTGCCCAATGCTGTCATCGGATTGCAACCGTCGCAATAGTTATTGAACGTGCCTGTCACTTCCACAGAACCGGCGGTCAAACCTGCGAGATCAACATTGAGCGTCACCTGAACGGGTTCCGGCGCAGAACAAGGATCACATGATGCCCAGCACACAACAGACAAGATAGTGTCGCTTTGCAAATTGAGTGAGCGGTTTACAAAAGCACCATTCGATACGGTGCAAGGATCACCGGAGGTCAACTGCTCAGAGCCGGTCCAGTTATCATAGCTATACTTGAATTCGTAAGCTCCTTCTTGCAGCGTGGTGGTGGCTTCCCAAATACCGTCACCATCGATATCTGTCATTTGAAAACAGCTACCACACCAGTTATTAAATGTTCCATTCACTTCTGGAGTGGTAAACCCGGCAACTCCATTCATATCCACGCGGAAGGTCACATCGTGAGTTACCGGTGCAGACGCGCAATCAGTGCAGCTTTCCCAGCAAACTACCGGCAAGATGACATCGCTGCCGACTTCCAATGCGCGGTTGGTGAAACCAAAGTTGGTTACTGTGCACGGTAATCCCGGCAATAAATTCTCCTGGTCTGTCCACGAGTCATAAACGAATTTGTATTCATAGATACCTTCGGGCAGCATTGCTGTACCGCTCCAGATTCCATCACCATCATCATCATTCAGTGGGAAACATCCTCCGCACCAATCGTTGAATGAACCACTCACTTCTGCAGTCGTAAAACCGGTCACGTTCTGCATATCTACTTGAAACGTTACTGCGTATTCCACCACTTGAACAGTCTCTCCACCGAAAGCAACATCATCGAAGTAGTATGTCTTTTCGCCTGCTGTTGCGCCATCCACTCCGAAGTTGAAGAAGATAGAGGCTTTATCATATACATAGCCTAAGTTCAACGCAGCAGTGCCCGCAGATTGATTGGCAAAATCGAATACCAGCGTTTCCCATTCGTTGGCAACTGTTGTCATCACATTGGTTTCCACACTGTGTGTCGGATTGGTGTGATCTTCGACTTTCAAACGCACTTGAATTCCCGCGTCAGGTGACCAAACACGCACCGACATCGTTGTTGAATCAACGGTGAACGGCACCGCACTGCTGAAACCGAGTTGCGCCGGAGCAGTAATCGTCACACCGGATGAAGCACCCGCAGTAGCGCTTTTAACAACGCGGGCCACTTGGTTGGTCGCATCGGTTGGGTCAATAACAATTGTCGCATCTTCCGAACCATCGAAACCCAGAAGACCATACTCTACCAAAGGAGCATCGAAGGTAACGGGCAGAGCCATCTGGAATGTTTGAATCACACCCTCACAACTGGCACAACTTTCCCAGCAAACAGGGTTGAGCGATACATCACCGGTTACGGTCAATGCGCGATTGGTGAAAGCTCCGGTCGTAATTGTGCAAGCAGAACCTTCAGCAAGCGTTTCAACCATGGTTCCACCGTTGTAAGTGTACTTGTATTCGTAATTGCCGGCCTCCAGCGAAGCTGTTCCGTTCCAAATTCCGTCAGCGTTGCTATCGGTAAGCACTAAACAGGTGTCACACCAGCCGTTGAAATCACCAATAATTTCTACCGAAGTCACGTCGGTCACATTCTGCATGTCTACCTGAAACTCCACATTGTAAAATACGGTTTGAATACCACATGCAGTGCAGCTTTCCCAGCATACCGTGGGCAATTCCGTTGGTCCTGAAACCTCAATAACACGATTGGTGAAATTGTCCAAGGTAGTTGTGCAGGATGAACCGGGCGTGAGACTTTCCTGATCTGCCCAATTGTCATAAGAGAATTTATAATCGTAGCTACCTGCCTGAAGCGGAATGGTAATCGTCCAGATATTATCGCCATTCACATCCGCCATGGCTGCGCAGTTGCCACACCAGTTGTTGAATTCACCGTTAATCTCCGGCGTACCAAAAGCGAATCCGACCTCACTCATATCCAGACTAAAGGTCACATTGAATGGCCCGGTGTTCACGCCACATGCCGCGCAACTGCCGAAGCACACGGGGTTCAGAACAACATCCTGTGTCAAAGTCAATACACGGTTGGTGAAATTGCCTGTTGTCATCGTGCAAGGCGAACCCGCCGGTAACGACTCCTGACCTGCCCAATTATCATAACTGAACTTGTATTCATAATTACCTTGTTGCAACGTAATCGTGGTACTCCAAATACCATCGCCATTGGCGTCTGTAAGCGGATTACAGCTTCCACACCATCCATTGAAGCTTCCATTGACTTCGGGTGTAGTAAAACCTGTTTGACCATTCATGTCAACCTGAAAGGTGACATCATAAAACGCGGGTGCCGAAGCACAATCCATGCAAGCGCCCCAGCAAACAACAGGGAGAACAACATCTCCTGTCACTACCAAGGTGCGATTCGTGAAATTACCGGTCGTCAAAGTACAGCTGCTGCCCGGAATTAAACTTTCCTGAAGCGCCCAGTTGTCTGCCGTGAATTTGTATTCATACGAACCTGCCGCAATGTTTGCTGTACCTTCCCATATCTGATCGCCATCAGCATCTGTCAGCGAAAAGCATGCTCCACACCACCCATTAAAAGTACCATTTACTTGAGCGGTAGTGAAGCCTGATTGCTGGCTCATGTCGACGCGAAACGTTACGTTAAAGGCATGACCCACCTGAGAAGAGGAAAGAACCAAAAGGGCAATCACAAAAAGTTTGTAGAATGTGTTCATTGGATATTGTTTGCGGCGAATATAGAGTAATTGTTATTTGTACAAAATCTCAATTTTGCAGCAGTTTTGATTAATTTTGAATTCTCAATCCGACAGCTCATTAGAAAGTTGTTGATTACTAAGCCTATTTTGGAAATTATGGAAAAAGTATCGAAGCCGATTCCCAAAGCCACACAATCGGAGGACATGTATTCCATTCCCATCGACGCCTTCTTCAAGACGGCCTTCTCGGTGGACTGTGTCATTTTTGGCTATCACCAAGGTGACCTTAAGATATTATTGATTCAACGCGGTGCAGAACCGTATGAAAACTTCTGGGCACTTCCCGGTGACCTGGTGTATCCGCATGAGGATTTGGACAAAGCAGCTCACAGAGTCTTGCATGACCTAACATCTGTTGATGATGTCGGTATGAAGCAGGTGCATACGTTCGGTGCGGTGAATCGTCACCCGCTGGGTCGTGTTATTACCGTTGGCTACATGGCATTGGTGGAACTATCCGATATTCACCCGATGGCATCCCATTGGGCCAAACAAACCAAATGGCATAGCGTAAACAAAGTGCCTAAACTGGCTTTCGACCATGGAGAGATTTTGGATGCTTCTATCGAGCGACTGAAAACATTGCTTTTGGAAGAACCCATCTGGACACGCGTAATTCCGGAAAAGTTTACCATCACCGAATTTCAGGACGTGTTTGAAACCATTCTAGGGCGCACATTTGATAAAGGCAACTTCCGCAAGAAATTACAGAATGTCAAGTTCCTCAAGAAACTGACAGAGACGCAACAAAACGTGCGTCACCGCCCCTCACAACTCTATTCGTTCGATGCAAAGCTGTTTGCCAAGTATCACGACCGTGGATTTGTGTTTGATTTCTAGGATTATAGGATTGTAGGATTATAGGGTTGTCAAACCTGAGGATTTAACGAGCGTAGAAAAAAGTCAGGGTCCCGAGTAAAAACCGGAGCCCAACAAAAAGCCCCGCAATTGCGGGGCTTCTCGATTACAATCAAATCAATCTTCACTTCACAATTTGCACTACTTGACGACGAAGTTCTTTTTCGTTTGAAATTTCAACGATGTAGGTTCCGGCTGACAAATGCTGCACGTCGAGCGTCAGCATTGCTGAGCGACCCGAAGCCTGTTGGGTCATCACACGGCCCGTCATGTCCTTCACGCTTACTGTCGCATTCTCAGAAGAAGCCAATACAACATTGAGTTGGCTATTGGCAGGGTTTGGATATACGCGCGCTGATGTTGCAGAACTTTCCTCAACACCAACAATGCAAGCCTCGCAGCTGCCCCAACATACGTTTGTTAAAACGGCAGTATCCGTTACTTCCAGCGAGCGATTAGTAAATCCTGACTCTGTTAAGGTGCAAGGGCTACCGGGAATCAACTCCTCTTGACCGGACCAATTGTCGTATGAAAACTTGTATGCGTAAGTGCCCGGATTCAACGGAATAGTGATCGTGTAAATCTGATCTCCATCCGGATCAGCCAGTGGTGCGCAGGCCCCGCACCAGTTGTTGAATGAGCCATTCAATTCAGGAACGGCATAAGTAAAACCTACTTGCGACATATCCACTGCAAAGGTGATGTTGTAAGGCCCTGAACTCTGTCCGCAAGCCGTGCAGCTTGACCAACACACCGCATCCAAAGTCATGTCTGCATCCAATACCAGCGTGCGATTGGTAAACTGGTCTGTAGTGACCGTACAGGAACTACCGGGCACCAGCGTCTCTTGACCTGTCCAGTTATCGTAGCTGAATTTGTATTCATACGTTGCTTCAGGAAGTGTAACAGCGACCGACCAAATATTATCTCCATCGGGATCGGTCATTGGCGTGCAGTTTCCACACCAGCCATTGAACGTTCCATTGACTTCCGGAGTCGTGAACCCGGACTGTCCGTTCATGTCAACTTGAAAAACGACGGTGTAATTGTTCGGAGTAGAAGCGCAATCTGTGCAGCTTCCCCAACATACAATCGGCAACACAGTTTCTTCGGCCACTACCAACGTGCGGTTTGTGAAACCAAAGTTTGTTACGGTGCAGGTGCTACCGGCCAACAAATTCTCCTGTGTTCCCCAGTTGTCTGCAGAGAACTTGAACTCATAAGTACCCGGCGCCAGATCGGTGGTAGCTTCCCAAACATTGTCGCCATCAACATCGGTCATAGGGAAACAGTTTCCGCACCAGCCATTGAATGAACCATTCACTTCAGGAGTAGTAAAACCGGATTGTTGCGACATGTCAACCCTGAAGGTTACGTTAAACGCCAGCGTTGCTGAAACAGTCCCAAAAACAAACAAAACAGAAAGTAGATTTTTAAACATTCGGTGTATTTTAGGAAACGAATATAGAGATATTGTTAGTTTTACAAAAAGTTTTTTGTTTCGGGGAAATTGGACGTTATTTACCCCGAGTCAAGGTGCTTTTGACTGCTACCCTAAACACATTCAAATCACGATAATCTGTGCGTCTATCGACCAAATTTGACACCATCAGTAAACTGATTCCGGTTGCTGTCTTGTCGCTCGTATTCACTGCGTGCTTTTCGCAAGCCATCCCTGTGGAAGTTAAACTCAACGACCGCGGAGAATATCGCCTTTACCGCGGTGGTCAGGAGTATTACATCAAGGGCGGTGGCGGCAGTGAACAATGGGATGAACTCGCACGCATCGGAGGAAATTCTGTGCGCACCTGGAGCACCGACAACGCCAAGGAGATGCTGGATAAAGCGCATTCATTAGGACTCACAGTCATGATGGGGCTATGGCTGCAGCATGAACGTCATGGCTTCGATTACGATGACAAGCCGAAAGTGCAGGCGCAGCTCGAGTATTTCCGAAAGATTGTGATGGAAATCAAGGACCACCCTGCCCTGCTCCTCTGGGGAATTGGCAATGAAGTGGACCTGTTTTACACCAACACCAATGTTTGGAAAGCAGTCAATGACATAGCGAAAATGATTCACGAAGTGGATCCCAATCACCCCACATCAACTGTCACCGCAGGCCTGGATCCGGCAGAAGTAAAACTCATCATGCAGGATGCACCGGAAATTGACATCTATTGCATCAATACCTACGGCGATATTAGTGGCGTAAAGAAAAACCTGGCGAATTATGGCTGGACAGGCCCATACCTCATAACCGAATGGGGACCAAACGGTCACTGGGAAGTGGGAAAAACACGCTGGGGTGCGCCCATCGAACAGACCAGCGCAGAGAAAGCAGTCTCTTATAAAGAGCGTTATGAAAACGAAATTCTCGCCGCGTCAAAAACCTGCATGGGTTCGTATGTCTTCCTCTGGGGATTCAAGCAAGAAACAACTTCGACTTGGTATGGTCTCTTTACACGAGAAGGATTACGTTCGGAACCTATCGATGATCTCGAGCGCTATTGGAGTGGCAAAGAACCGATCAATAAAGCTCCTCACCTATCCTCCATACTCATTGACGAGAAAGTAGCGTCTTCATCGATTATGCTGACAGCTGAAAAAAAGTACACCGCATCAACGATTGTCACCGACCCTGATAACGATAAGCTGCAAGCACGCTGGCAGATTGTTCCCGAAAGCACCGACATCAAAGCCGGTGGTGATGCTGAAACTGCGCCCATACCTGTCAGCGGCTTGTTCAAAGACAAATCCGTTTCCGAAGCTACTTTTCGCGCACCAAAAACGGAAGGGGCTTACCGGATGTTCTATGAAGTCACCGATGGCGAAGGACACTGCGCATACGGCAATATTCCGTTTTATGTCGTGCCACCGGCAGCAGGCGAAGAGCCCGCGCGTCTTGTCAAATTCAAACAACTGGAAATGCAATGATGAAGAGAATACTACCCACACTGAGCTTAGTGCTCCTATCGCTGCAGATTCTGGTTGCTCAATCCGAAACGGATAAGCGCTTTGACATTCTTTTGCTGCGTGATACCATCAAGAACACTTATCCGTCACTAGGATTGACCCCCGGTGAATTCCGCAAACCCAAAGGGAGCGTGCAGGTCAATGGATTCTATCGCTTCTTTGCGACGTACACCCGCCAAATGATGCCTTACACGCTCACCGCAGCGCCCGGAGATACCGTTCTACCGCGTTCGCTTTTCATCGGTGACGACGCGCAGCTTCCCAATCTCTTGCTCAATGTGAGTGGTCAACTGCCTGGAGGCTCCTCCTGGGGATTCGATGTGCGCTGGTTCCAATTTCTCAACGGAAGCATTGGCTCCTCGTATGGAAGACAAATACCCGACAGTGTGCGACCCGACATTCAATATCCACTGGGGTCTTTGCCTTTGGGCGGAAATCTGGGGACCATGCTCGGGATGAACTTATATGGAAACTTCAAGACAAAGTTTGGCGCTTGGAACACCACCGTTGGTGGTATCCAATGGTTGGCCATTTCCGATATGACCTTCGCTTCGTGGAAGGGTTACAACCGCTTCATGCTTTTTGAACGCAACCCCTGGGATCCCATGGGAAAGAACGTGACAAACCGCTACAAGCAATACTACGATCAAGGATCGATCGATCAGGATGCGCGTTGGGGTAATCGCGCGTTTCAAGGAGTTGTGGTGAACGGAACGCAATTACCCGGAAATCTCTCTACCACCCTGATGGTAGGTAAAACAGAACAGAACGGTGGTTTTGTCCAAACACCCAATTACGCCTTCGGCGGACGAGTAAAAAAGAACTTTGCCGGAAACGCATTTGTAAGCATCAACAGCATCAACACTCGTAACTTCACTGATAGCCTCGCTCGAGAGTCATTCGGCTTGAGTGTCATTACTTCCGAGTTCCAATATGAGCGTTTCGGTATGTTGTTGAAAGGTGAAGTTGGATTGGGTGAATACTTCAGCCCGAATCATAACGAAGGTTGGGGTGAAGTCATGCAGCTCAAAGCAAGCAACGTGATGAAAGGTGATCGCCCTGTCGTTGAACTTCACTACTTCCGCATCAGTCCGAAAGTGGTGAACAACACCGGTGTCTATTGGAATACCGCTGTGCGCGAATACACCGTGAATGATTTGCCGGCAGGCAGCGTGGGCAGCTCTTCCCTGCTATTGCCGTTTGGCAGTTCGGTTACACGCGTTGGCCAGATGACCAACAACCGACAGGGACTCAACCTGAACATTCAAGCGAAAGTGCAACGACTGAAGATCAGCGCGGGCATTGGCGCTTCGGCTGAAATCAATCCGGCAGCGGCCGTCATCACAGTGGGCCATCCGGTGAATCAATTCACACGCTCGCGTTTCTGGCGCTGGAACTTCCCGGCCAATGTTGGTCCTTACAGCCGCTATTCTGACGTATATCGTGATGTGTACGAAACCATCAAACTTTCGGATGACTCGGCAGGTGTCGTCATTAACAAGAAGTTCTTCAATGCCGCAGAAGTACAGCTGAAATACGAGCATGACATCGCAGGACATGAAAGCTATTTCTTCGCACTCTTTCAAGCAAATACATGCTCACGCGACTGGTCGGCAATCCCTGTTACAACAGAAGAAGCCTACGTGCGCCAATACGCCAGTGAACTCGAGTGGTATTTCCGCCTAACACCAAAGTTTATGTTTAATGCCTACGCCGGCATCGAGCGTACCCTTGGAAATTACCTTACTGAAATCAGTGAAGCCACGTTCCGGCCGCTCAACCAATACGGTAAAGGGTTCGGTGTTGGTGGCGATATCGATTTGGGGAAAAATACCCGATTATACCTGCGCCATCGCTGGTACACATTCGAAGACACCAGCTTTCCGCTGGATGCCTTCAAGGGAAGGGAACTTGTTGTAGAACTTAAAGCATTCTTTTAAATGAAGATGAAATTCAACACTATAGCCATCGTTGCTTTGAGTTTGTGCTACGCGGCACAGACCCAGGCGCAACAAGACACGCGCAAAATCACCTTTGTGGGCGCGGCGCGTGCGCAATTCTACAGCGATCATTACAATTCCTATTTCGAAGAGGATACTGTCACCACAGCGAAGCTCAATAGCGGTAACACGCTGGTTGATCTGGGCATCAATATCCGTCCGAATCCACAAATGGAAATTCAGGGGATGGTGCGTGTGCGCAACGACTACGGTGGATTCTGGGGCGCGGGTGTCAGCTTCGACGTGCGTCAACTGTATGTGAAGGGCGTTGCCGGGGGCATCGTTCGCTATCAGCTGGGGGATATCAATTATAAGCTGACTCCTTATACGCTATGGAACAGCAATCAGGAAATGATTACCGGTGTTCCCTTCTTGCTTCAGCAACAAACCAATGTCGTCAATTACGACCACTTTTATGCAAACGACAATAGCTGGCGCCAGCAAGGTGCCTCTGCTGAAGTCGGTTTCGAGTTTGGTAAACTCATCAAAGAAATTGGTATCAAAACCGTGGCCACTCGGGTGAAGACTTCTGACTTCAGCCAGACCAGCGACCGCATCTTCAGTGGTGTGAATCTGAGTGTGGTTCAAAGTGAACACTTGCGCGTAGGATTCAACTATGTCAATGTATTCGACATCTACGGTACTTCTCGCAGCGCCACCACATTCCATCATCCCGTCATGACTGCAACCATGGCCTACCGTCGCAAGATGGGCAACTGGATGCATTCATTGGATGCTGAGGCCGGTAGATCAAAGTGGTATTACAAAGAGCAGGATTCAGACAGCATTCCGGAATGGCAAGGAAAATTTGCGGATGCGAAATACAAACTGCAGCACGATGCTATGGGAATTTCCGGCGGTGTGCAATTGAAGTATGTATCCTCCGACTTCCGCAGCATGGGCGCTCAAACCAAGCGCGTGAACTACAATGGCCAGCTCAACGCCTTTCAGCGTGTAGGAAACGAGCAAGCACTGCGACCTGTATCGATGATTGACCTCATGCGTGAATCCGGCTTGTACACCATGCAGTTGCAAACAAATCTGATGGCATTCAATCCGCAATACGACAACATTACGCCTTATGGTGAGGCAACACCTAACCGTCAGGCGATGATCCTTACAGCAGGTTATGAAAAAAAGAGTATGCCTGTTAGCGGGCAATTGACCTACTACCGCGGTCAAGAGGTGCGTGGCGAAGGAACAACTACCCTGCGCAACTTTGAGCGTCAGGAAGCACAGGTGAATTTCAATGCGAAGAATTACATGGCCGGAAAAGACCGCGATGCACTGGTAACGGTGCGTGTGCGCAACGACCGCACCACCCGTCAGGGCAGCGAATCGGTACCGGCGGTAGACCTTTCATCCAAAACCATGACAGCCGGTATTGACTTCGAATGGAAGAAACAATGGCACCTGCTCGCCGCATTCCAAATGCTCGCCTATGAAGGCTTTGAGCTCAAAAGCGTGCGCGATGAAGACCAACAAATTTTCAACTTTACAGAGCTCAACTTAAAGGGCAGTGAGCAGTTGGCCTCTATTGGTGCCAAGTATGCCTTTAGTGATAAATCGTTCTTGAGTGTACAATACTATCAGTTCCTCAACAGCACCAACCAGCTCGACGAGGCACTTTATACCAACAAGCAATGGATGCTGCTTTATCAAATCAATTTCTAAACATGAAAAAACTACCATACCTTTTTGCAATTGCTCTGATGGCAGGGCTGCAGGCTTGTAAGCCGGAAGAAACCTTTGATGGTCCTAACCTGGAAGACATCTATGGTCCATTCTTCATCGAAGAAACGCTGACCATCAGTGATGATTCATTGGATCTCACTGCAGGCGAAATGACCCATTTTCATGCTTCTTTTTCCAAGAACTTAAATTGGAAACTCGAAGTCCATGGATTGTCATCGGGAGCCCGTCACGTGCACGAAGAATTTTCCTCAACAGTCGACTTCAACTGGAATGGTTCAACCACCATTCTGCCGATGTTCCGTCAGGAAACCTGCGAAGTGATGCTCACGTTCGAAAATCAACTCGACACACTGCGCGACACGCTCGAAGTGCTCACGATTCGTCCGCTGCAAGGCTTTGTGCTGAGTGACTTCGAATCAGGCTTGAACCCGGGCTGGACACCATTCATCCAATCAGGATCCAACATGAGCTTCGCGGTTCGTAGCGACGGTCAGGCTGCTCAAGGCAACAACTACTACGACATGGGTGGAGCGGTTACCTGGGATTGGCTCATTGGTATGATTGATATGCCGGCGAGTGCTTACGATGTGGAGCACTTCCCACTCAGCAATAATGCGAACAATGTATTCTTCAACGCCATGATTTATAAGCCTGAGGCCTACGACAACGGTTTGACGCTTATTCAATTCAGAGAGGATGATAACGGCGACGGTAGTTACTCCAATGGTGTGGAAGACCTCTGGGCATTTGAAATCTCAGGCGGTCCCGACGGTTGGTCAACGATTAGCCGTAAGTATGAAGATATCGTCACCTTGGTAAACGGTGCGGAAACGGCTCCGATCGGCAATGGCTTGCATGAACCGGACAAACTCGTTCAGGTTTCTATTCTGTTCCTGGCCAACCCTGCATCAGGCTATTCTCAAGCTTATCTTGATTACGTAACCTTCACCGAAGGAGGACCACTGCAACCATGATGAACAGAGTATCCATAGCCATCGCAGGGATGTTGTTGCTCCAGGCATGCACGGGGGTGAAACCCCTTGGCTTGTATGACAGCGAGGAATGGCCGGCGGAAGGTCCACTCAAGGGTCTTGGCGCTACGTCCATTTACAATGAAGTCATCAGCACGGAGGTCTGGCATACCCAAAATCCTTCGTGTATTCAGGTGAACGGTGAAACCGGTAGCGCCTCCAATGGCGCCAACAACATGCGTATTCAATGGGATAAGCCCGGAGGTGGCTGCGATTGGGTAGGTATGGGTATCGGATGGGCCGGGTGGAGTGGCAAAGATTTTTCGCAAATCACTACTTCCGCGGCAATAGCTTTCGACGTGCGCTCACTAACAGGTCCAATGAAGGGATTGCCCTGGGCTATAGGTTTTGAAGACTTCAATGGCGAGCAAGCTTGGACAGGATTTTCACCTTCGATGATTGAAGGCAAGGTTATCACCGATCAGTGGACCACTGTGCGTGTTCCGCTAGAAAACTTCCCCTTTGAAGCACGGGATGTGGATGTTTCATCCATCAAGCAAGTCATCATGCAGTTTGAATCATCAGGCACTGTTTCAATGGATAATATCCGCATCGAACCGTTCAAGTCGCGCGGACGCCAGCAGTCAACCTTGAGCACAGTTGATCAATTCGCTTTTGATGGAATGATCGACGTTCAAGATTCAGCACTTACGTTATTTGAAGTAGAAGGCGGCAAGCTCTACATAGGCAGCAATTCCGAATACCTGATGATTGCCGGTGTCATCCACGAGGACTCACCGATGATCAACACACGCGAAGGAAAGGATATCTGGAATGGTGATGCCGTTGAATTGGCCTTCAGCACGCGCAGCGGATTGAATCCCAAGCGAGCCATCTTCTACGCCGACGACCGCCACCTGGGCATCCGCATGAGTGCCAATCCGCAGGTGTGGGACTGGACGCGCTCACTGCCGGTCAATGCCGAAGTGAAGACCAATCGCATCAGTAATCGCATGTATTCCTTCGAATGCAAAATTGCTTGGAAGGAATTGGGCGTTGAGCCGTGGAAAGAAGGCGGTGACTATGCGCTGGAATTCGCGCTGGATGTTGCCGACAAAGAAAGCGTTCGCCAAACACAATCGCGCTGGAACTCCATCGATCGCGAAGGTTTTCACACCTCACCCGCTCTATGGGGAAGGGTCTTTTTCAAAAACAAGACACGATAACGCCGTAATTATTTCTTATGAAGCAGTCTATTTCAATACTTCTCCTTCTGCTTACGCTGAGCTGCAGTGCTCAAAAACCAACTAAAAAACAAACGCCGGCAGCTGCTGCCCCGGTCGATATTGAAGCGCTCATTGCTCAAATGACCATTGAGGAAAAGGTTGGTCAGATGACGCAAATCAACCTCGATGTGGTGTGCGAAGGTGGTATCTACAAGCTCGTAGAACCCCATCACATTGAGCCTGCCAAATTGCAGGAAGCCATTACCAAATGGCATGTGGGTTCGGTCTTGAATTGCGGTGGACATGCATACCCGCTCGCGCAATGGCATACGCTTATCGGAGAGATTCAGCGCGTGGCCGCCACACAAGGTCGATTGAAAATTCCGGTGCTCTATGGCGTTGATGCTATCCATGGCGCCAACTACATGATGGGGTCTACCCTATTTCCACAGCAACTCGCTCAAGCCGCCACGTTCAACCCGGAATTGGTGAAGATGGGCGCAGGTGTTACGGCTTATGAAACGCGTGCAGCCGGTATTCCTTGGAACTTCTCACCGGTGCTGGACGTGGGACGTAACCCGAATTGGTCGCGCTTCTTTGAGACCTATGGCGAAGATCCGCTGGTGTGTTCCATCATGGGCCGTGCCTGTGTGCAAGGCTATCAGGGCAATGGTTCGTATGAAATCGGAGGTCGTCCGGACGCTACGCATGTAGCAGCCTGCATGAAGCACTTCCTTGGATACAGCGGTGCGCGCACGGGCAAGGACCGCACGCCGGCAATCATCAGCGACATTGAACTGCGTCAAATCTATATGCCGTCGTTTCAAGCGGCCATCAATGAGGGAGCCATGAGTGTCATGATCAACAGCGGCGAAATCAATGGCATTCCTGTGCACGCGAATCCTGCTATCCTCACGCAGTTGTTGCGCAGCGAAATGGGCTTTAAAGGAGTGGCCGTAACCGACTGGGAAGATGTCATGAAGCTCCATCAGATCCACAAAGTCACAGGAAACAACAAAGAGTCGGTGAAAGCCGCCGTGGACGCCGGCATCGACCTATGTATGGTACCCAACGATTATGAGTTTGCACGCGACCTTATCGCCTTGGTAAAAGAAGGAAAAATCGCAGAAACGCGTTTGAATGAATCGGTGCGTCGCATTCTCATCATGAAGCGCGATCTGGGATTATTCACGAATGCGATGCCTCCATCGCTCAAGGAATTCCCTGATTTCGCATCGGCAAAACATCAGCAGGCTGCACGCGAAACCGCAGAGGAAAGCATCACCTTGCTGAAGAATGACGGCGTGCTGCCATTGTCGAATAAGAGTACCATTTTCGTGTGCGGCCCTGCAGCTAACTCACTGACGCTGCTCAACGGTGCCTGGACGCGCACCTGGCAAGGAACCGATGCCAAGTTTGAAGACGAGTCACGCCACACCATTGTGGAGGCCTTGCAAGCGCTCAACCCGACAACAACTTTCGCAGCAGGCTCGACGCTCGATAGTTTGACCAATGTGGAAGATGCTCTCGCCCAAGCAAAGAAATCAGACGTCATCGTGATTTGTCTGGGAGAATTACCCTCGACAGAAAAACCGGGCGACATCGAAGACCTTCGCATGCCGGATGCCCAGCGCGAACTGGTTAAGAAACTGAGCACAGTGGGAAAGCCAATCGTACTAGTGTTGGTTGAAAATCGTCCGCGTATCATCCACGACATCGTTCCCGTTTCCAATGCCATCGTGATGGCGTATCAACCCGGTGACTTAGGTAGTGATGCTTTAGCGCGCATTCTCTTCGGCGAAGTGAATCCTTCAGGAAAGCTACCGTTTACTTACCCTGCGCACGAGCAATCGCTGATCACCTACGATCACAAGTTCAGCGAGACACTCGATCCGAAATTTGGCAACACCGCATATGCTCCGGAATGGGCATTTGGACATGGATTGTCGTACTCAAAATTGACCTATGGTCCAATCGAGATTTCGAGCAAAGAGTTGAAAGCGCAAGGTGCACTCAACATTAACGTCAGTGTGACGAATAGTGGAGCTCAGGCGGCAAAGGAAACCGTGTTGCTCTACACCCGCGACCAAGTGGCATCGATAACTCCTTCGGTGAAAAAGCTGCGCAAGTTCAGCAAGCAAACCATCGAAGCGGGACAAACTGCGAAGTACACATTCACGTTAACCGCCGCTGATCTAGCCTTCATCAATAAAGAGTTGAAAAGCGTAACTGAGGCCGGGGCATTCGACATTATGATCGGTGATCAATCCGTTACCATTAACTATCTACCGTAATGAAAATCCAATCGTATACTTTCCTGTTGTTTATCCTGCTGGGTATGGGCTGCAAGCAATCCAATCCCGAGGACGTTCTTGGTCGCGTAGGTGATGAAGTCACATTCGCAGGCCGCAAATGGGATGTGAAATGGGGAACAGAACCCATGGGCCCAGGCCCGAATATGTTTTCACGACTGTACGATGATGTATGGGTAGATGAAAACGGTTGGCTGCACCTGACCATTGCTAAACACGACGAAGTTTGGTATTCATCTGAGGTTATTGGACAGGACAACCTTGGATTTGGGACGTATACGTGGACCATACAAGCCGACCCGATGAGCTTTTCCGAGAATGTCGTCTTCGGTTTATTCACTTGGGACAACAACACCTTCTTTACTGATGGCAATAGCGAGGTTGACATCGAGTTCGCGAAATGGGGGGATACAGCCAGCACATCTCCCACGACTTTCTCTGTTCAACCGGTAGCCTTCGGCGGCCAGTATTTCGCAGAGCGCACCCGCGAAAGGGAAATCGAGCCGGCCGATCTTCGCGGCGTAACTACGCACACCTTCACGTGGACCGATACACTCATCACCTGGGCCAGCTATAAGGGGGATAAAGCAGAAGGAACACCGATAGCGACCTGGGATTTTGATTTGAACCACCCGCCGCGCATCAAGACGGAAGGCGGACAATCATCTCAGCCAATTGTCATTCCTGATCCCGGAAGTACGACCAACGCCCGCATGAATCTGTGGACACTGCCCTACTCGACTATCGGTCCAAACAACCAGCTTGAACATGAGGTGGTCATTCGGAATTTCGAATACCGTCCGCTGTAATGGGGATTTACGGGGTGCCCCTAGCGTTTGTCCATCATTTTGTTCATGCCCATCATTTGCTTCATGACCTTATCCATGCCTTCGGGCGAACCATCTAAAAATATAATATTCCCTTTGCCGTATTCAGCGAAATTCTTGACGGCCTCGGTCCACATGCTGAACATGATTACCGATGTATCCAAATTGGCTTGCTGCATTTCGCGGGCGGCATTCTGCATACCACGGGCAACCTCTTCGCGGAACAATGCTACTCCTTGACCACGCATCTGCGCGGCTTCACGCTCCGCTTGCGCGGCAATCTTGATCGCGTTACCTTCTGCTTCGGCAGCTTTTGTTTTGGTAATTAATAAGGCCTGTCCTTCGTTTTCTGCGGCGGCCTTCAGGTTATTTGAAGCCACTACCTGAGCCATCGATTTGATAATGGCCTCGTCAAAAGTGATATCGTTGATTTGTAGATCTTGCAAATGATACCCCCACTCTTCCAGACGGTTGTCAATCTCGGCCTTCACGTGCTCCACGATTTCATTGCGCAGTCCGAGCACCTCTGCTTGTTTTTTAGTGGCAACGAAAGCACGGATTGTTCCTTCAATCGTGCGCACTAACGCCTGCATCAAGCTACGCTCATCGATAAACTTGAACGCTACGCGCTTGATGACTTCTTCTTCGCCATTCATCACCGAGTACAACAACATCGACTTGAAATAGACATTGGCTTGGTCAAACGTTACCGCTTGAAACTCCATCTCAACGCTGCGGTTCTGGGTACTGATTTTTTTGAATACCACTTCAATGAAGGGAATCGTAAAATTCAATCCGGGCGAAAGTACACGACGGTACTTGCCGAAGATGGTGACAACGCCCATCATTCCTTGCTGAATAACAACGAACGATTTGAAGATGAGTAACAGCACGATGATGGCTGCAATGATGTTTCCGGTGATGAGTTCCATGGGGTGAGGGGTGAGGGCTGCTCATTCTGTTTCTCATTCTCGCTCTCGCTCTAAAAATTCTAGAGCGAGAAACAGAAAGAGAATGAGAATGAGGTTGGCGTAGGTGAGGGTTTAGTGTTTATGTAGTGCTAAGATATATGAATGACATTTAGTTTGTTCGTGCGGTTAAGAAATCGCGCAGGGCAGCGATGGCTTTGCCGCGGTGGCTGATGATGTTCTTTTCTTCGAGCGACATTTCAGCGAAGGTGATTGCGTATCCTGCCGGTTCGAATATGGGGTCGTAGCCGAACCCTTCATTACCCGATGGCGTTTGACGAATGGAACCCTGGACCATTCCTTCAAAGAGGAATTCTTCTCCTTCAATAATGAGGCAAATGACCGTGCGAAAACGCGCAGATCGATCGGTATGGGACTTTAAATTCTCCAACAGCAATTGCATGTTGTCGGAAGCACTC